>Ga0247609_10000053_pt1 | contig 152416 bp, 128 predicted proteins | sample 172DNAGHGlowgp2_FD_193487 | JGI IMG/M metagenome (GOLD analysis project Ga0247609, IMG submission 193487) | Sheep rumen microbial communities from Palmerston North, Manawatu-Wanganui, New Zealand - 1728 DNA GHGlow gp2 | ecosystem: Host-associated > Mammals > Digestive system > Stomach > Rumen...
GGCCGAAGAGCACCTGCAGCAGGTCGGTCTGTTCCGACTTGGTGGGCAGACCCGTAGCAGGACCGCCGCGCTGAACGTCGAGCACCACGAGAGGCAGCTCCATGATGACAGCAAGGTTCATGGCCTCAGACTTCAGACAGATGCCGGGGCCGGAGGTCGAAGTAACACCTAAGGCTCCTGCGAACGAAGCACCGAGGGCCGAGGCAGCACCCGAGATTTCGTCCTCGCACTGCACGGTGGTCACACCCAGTGACTTGTGCTTCGACAGCTCGTGCAGCACGTCGGTAGCAGGAGTGATGGGGTAAGAACCCAGGTAGAGCTTCAGGCCAGCCTTCTCGGCAGCAGCAATGAAGCCGTAGGCAGTAGCCTTGTTACCCGTGATGTCCATATAGCGGCCGGGCTCTTTGTGCTTCGACTCAATGCGACGCACGAAGGCAGCACTCGAATGGGTGTTGTGACCATAGTCATATCCGGCCTGTACCACCTTGATATTGTTCTCTGCAACAGCAGGTTTCTTGGCAAACTTTTCGCGCAGGAAGTTGTTGACAAGGTTCAGATCACGGTCGAACAGCCAGCACACCAGTCCCAAGGCGAACATGTTACGTGACTTGAGTATGGCCTTATTGTCCATTCCGGTGTCAGCCAGACAGTCTTTCACCATCTGTGTCAGCGGGCACTGTATGACGCGGTCGGGGTCAATACCCATTTCGCCCAGATAGTCCTGAGTCTTAAACTGAGCCTTTTCCAGGTCTTTCGGTCCGAAAGAGTCAGTGTCAATAATGATGGTAGCCTGCGGCTTGGAGTACTTCAGCTGCGTTTTCAGAGCGGCAGCATTCATGGCCACCAGCACATCGCACAGGTCACCCGGTGTATAAACCTTTCCGGCACCGATGTGTACCTGGAAACCAGACACACCCGTAAGTGAACCTTGCGGGGCCCGTATATCAGCCGGATAGTCCGGGAACGTTGAGATGCCGTTTCCGACGGTTGCTGATATCGTAGAAAAAATGTTACCGGCCAACTGCATGCCGTCGCCGGAGTCACCAGAGAAGCGGACCACCACTTGGTCCAGCTCTTTTACTTCTAATTGTTCAGCCATAATATATATAATAATGTGTAACTCTATTTTGAAAAACGCCTGCAAAGTTCGCAAATATTCACCTAATATCCAAATAAATTGCAATAAAAATGCAGTTACTGCCTTCTTTTTTGACAGAAACTGCATTTTTATTCGTTGCCACGCATTATCCGTTATGCAAAAATAGTGTCTATTTGCTTAAGGAAAAGGCTATTATTTGTCGTATTCAAAATAATCACGACGGAGGGTTATTTCGCCGTCGAAGTCGTTTTCAAGAAGGCCGACCATCACGCAACGTCCTGTGAGGTTGTTGCCATCGGGCTTCAGATAGAGGTCGATGTACTTGTCCTCACCCACATCCTTGCGAATGCGAATGTTCTCGCCGTCGAACTCAAGACCTGGATTCTTATAGCCCTCCATGCGATAGCGGTAGAGGCTTTCCACTTTTAGGCCATTGCTGAGCGGTGCGTTGCTGCCTGCCCCTAACACCAGTATCAGTTCGGGCACGTCGCTGCCTACCCATCGCCACTCACCGACGAGGCTCTTTGCCGTGACGGGATGACGGTCGGCCTCCTCACTCTTGATGAGCTGGATATTGGTTTCCTCGATGATGTTCAGCTTGATGGCATTGTTGTCTTTGCCCGGCTTGTACCACGACAACTCACCAAACCACTCCTGCAGGTCAGGTGAGGAAAAGCGATAGCCGTGACGGGCCAGTATCTCGTTGCGCATCAGACGAAGTTCCTGCTTGTTGGGAATCTTCGAGAGATAGTAGCGGTTCAGCAGGGTGTTCGACGTGATTTCGCTGGGAATCTCTCTCTCGATGTCTGCCTCCTGAGCCATACAGTTGTTAAGGTCGTCGGGAGTCAGCAGCATCGTCCACATGGCATCGCCATTGGGCTTGCGGACGGCAAGGAAATTCATGCCGTCCTTGCGAATATACTGCACGCGCCAGCCGAACTCAGCACCAGGAATGGACGGGTCGTCGGCCTGACTGCTGGGTACCAGCTTATACTCGCCCGACTTTCCTGCCACTTTCTCCAGAGAGAGGTATATCTCGCCTGTACCCACCATGAACACGGTCTTTCCGCCATAGATGGCATTCACCTCCCAAAGCGTCACACCGTCCCAGAACTTGTCGTGCTGCCGGATTTCCTGTGCCTGTACGCCAAGCACGGTGCACAGACACAGGAGAAGGATGGTTGTTATTGACTTCATAACCCATTAACCTTTATTTGATTTCCATGGTTCTTGGCACAACACCGTTATAACGCAGTGAGTTGATGATAGCCTTTCCTTTGCCCTGCTCAAAGTATTCCTTTCCGCCAGGTAAGTCGCTCGTACTCTTGATTTGTGTAATCGTGATGTCAACGAAACGGTCAGTCGTTTCAGAAATGTGCTCAAAAAGGATGTTTATATGATAAGTTCTGACGCTTTCATAACCATAAGCATCGTAATTACCGATTTTAAACTCCTTATAAGTATCAGGATGGTCCTTAGCTGCCCCTTCTTTATGGTCTGCATATACGCAGCTCTCCTGAAGGTATATCTCCATCTTGACGTTAGCAGCAGAGTCTGCAAGCGTTTTCCTGGCATTAAAAGTTCCGAATTCCTCTATTTCCTTTACTCCAGCATCCTCAGGATACCAGAAATCAGCAGAAAGCATCAGGGAGTCACCTTCATAGGTATGGGCGCACAATCCAAGCACTGTACCCTCACGTTCTACCTGTTCTCCCTCCTGATCGGCACTTTCTGTGTTCTGTGCACTCTTCGCTCCACACGATGCTATGAACAGACCTGCTGCTACAATAGCGATACTGAATAATACTTTTTTCATACCTTTTAAGTTTTAATGATTAATAACTAATGTTTATTGTTTAACTTCTCTTTTATCTTTTCATCAATCATCTTCTCAAGGCAAGGCTCCATCTGTTTCAGTTTCCGGTCAACCATACGCTCCACCACTTCCTCTTGCTCTATCAGGTAGTTGAGGTAGTCGAAAGAAAAACGTGTCGCCTTTTGCTGTCTTTCAGATTTCATCGTCTTGCATACTTATGATTCCGGTGACAAAGGTACAGTAAAATGTGTTTAAGTCACTTGTTCATTTCTTCCATTCTTCCGGTGAATACTTGTATTTTTCTTCCAAAACACAAAAAAGCAGGTTTTTCCACCTGCTTTTTCAATGTTTTTCCCAAAAACGAGGAAGGTTGATGGGGCTACTCCTGCTCCCGATATTGTTTTGGAGACATGCCATAGACGCGTTTGAAGGTATGCGTAAAGGAACTTGCCTCCTCAAAACCACAAAGTGATGCCACCTGCAAGACAGGAATAGCAGGGTTGTCCTTGAGCAACTTGCCTGCCTTCTCCATCTGAATGGCAGAGACAAAAGCCTTAGGCGTCTCACCCGCGGCACTCTGCAAGCGACGTCGGAAGGTCTGAACACTCATATTCAGTGCAGAGGCTATCTGCTCCACGCCAATCTGTCCTGTCGCCATGCCCTCATTAACCACCTCGATGACACGCATCAGGAACTGACGGTCCTCGTCAGGAACATCGGATGCAGAGACGTCCTCTGTCTCAGCCTCTGTCGGCTTCTCCGACATTTCCTCCTTCAGTCGCTCAATCTCCTTGATGAGCTCCTGAGTCTGTTGCTGGCGAATACGCATCTGACGCACCACACACCAAGCAGCAATGGCACATAACAGCAGGATGACGATGATGGCACCAATGAGATAACGATGCTGCTGCCGTGCCTCTTCGTTCTCCTGTTGCAGCTGGTCGTTACCGAATTCGGCATTATAAAGCGACAGTGCATCGGCAGTAGCATGCGTATAAAGCGAGTCCTTTAAGAGGTCGAAATAATCGAGCTCTTTCTTTGCCGAGTCGGGATTGATGGTCCAGTAGCTCTCATACAGTCCACGGTGTGAGTGAATCTCGTTATAGAGGTCACCCATCTTTGAGAATAGCGCTGCAGCCTCCTGATAATAAGGTATCGCCTCACGTTCCCGTTTCTGACATAATAACGACATACCCAAACGGTTCAAGGCAATGGCATACGAGTGGGCATCGCCTATCTCACGCAGGGCAGGCACCACCTTGCGCAGGATACCTTCTGCCTCCTGATAGCGATGCAAGCCCAACAGCGCCGAGGCACATTGTGACTGGCGGATAACAGCCTGCGGCTGACGGTTCAATGTGGAGTCAATACGGTAGGCCTGTTCTGCATAGGGCAATGCCTTTTGGTCATCACCCAGCGTATGGTAAATCTCCGATGCCATGCCAAGGATAACTGCCTTACGTGCCGAATTACCGGCTTTCTCGGCATGCTCCAACGCCTGCAGGATATACTGCTCGGCCTCCTTGGCCTGATAGCCAGCCATATAGATGCCTGCCACCGTATTCATGGATGATGAGATGCGGTCGTGGTCACCACTCTTCATATCGATGGCAAGACACTTTTTGGCATAGTCTGCCGCTTGTTTGACATCACCCATGCGCACAAAGATACACCCAAGAATATTCAGACAACCGGCACGGTCGTCGTTTTCGTAGTGGAACAAAGGCAATGCCTTTTGTCCATACACCGCCGCTTGTTCATACTGTTGCTGGTCGTACAACCACTCTGCCGCCCAGTACCATACCTGCTGACACAAGGAGTCTTCAGGCGTTCCACTCTTAAAGAGTATCGCCTCGTCCGTAAATTGTTCGGCGTTCAAAGCATCGAAAAAAGCATTGGCATTAGCCACAGACATATCCTTGTCAAACACCGCCAACCGGTCCTCCACCGTTCCGGCACTCATGCTGCCAATGCAGAAAAACAAGGCAGCAGTCATGATTACTCTTAACTTCATCACTTTCTCTCTACGCTCCGTCATTTTAATAGGTGAACGAACTGCCTCCGAGGAACTCACGGAGCAGCGACGTAGGCGGAATCTGGTCTGCCTCGATGGGTCTGATGTACTTCAGGAATTTACGCAAGCGATAGGCCTCGGCATACTCAGGACAATTCTCCGGCACCTGTTCCAGCAATGGCTCCGCTTGCTGCTTGATGACTGCCAGTTCGAAGAGCATGGCAGAATTGAACATGGCATCGGCATTCTCCTGATAGGGGAATATCCAGCGGTTCTCCCCCCTGCGCACCGACGGCCAGCGGCGTATGGTCTCCTGGGCCGACACCCCACGGTACTTATGGTCGCGTATGATGCGGCGCAACAATCGGTTGTCGGTAGTAGGAATATAGTTATGGTTGTCAAGCAGGATAGTGGTCAGCGCAGAGGCATATACCCTGTACTTCTGCTCATCGGGAATGTCGGCGGTGAGTTCCGGATTCAGGGCATGTATTCCCTCCACAACGAGAATCTCGTTACCCTTCAGTCGCAGTCGCTTTCCACTCCATTCGCTGCGCCCTTCCTGAAAATTGTAGCGAGGCAGTTCCACCTCCTCGCCATGGAACAGCGCGTTCATCTGCTCGTTGAGCAAGGGGATATTCAGTGCGTGCAGGTGTTCAAAGTCGTAGTCGCCCGTCTCGTCGCGTGGTGTCTGGTCACGATCCAGGAAGTAGTCGTCGAGTGAAATACCCACCGGCCTCAGTCCATTGACGCCCAATTGCACGGAGAGTCGCTTGCACGTCGTGGTCTTGCCGCTGGATGACGGTCCTGCAATGAGCACCATCTTGACACCCTTTTGCCGGGCGATGTCGTCAGCTATCTGGGCTATCTTCTTCTCCTGCAAGGCCTCGCTAAGCTGAATGAGCCCGTTCGTATATCCCCCCGCAATGGCATTGTTGAGGTCGCCAACAGTACGAAGCCCCAACAAATCCTGCCAGCGGTGGTGCTCCATGAATATCTCAAACATCTTGTCCTGTCGGACGAATGTCTCCAATCGTGAGGGGTCTTCCTGAGAAGGTATGCGTAGCAGCACGCCGTCGAAGTAGTACTCCAGTCCGAAGAGGTACAGCTCTGAGGTGTTTGTCAGCAACGTACCATAATAGTAATCCTTGTAGCCGTCTATATCATAATAAGTAGTATATAGGCGTCCTAAGTTCTCCAAAAGCTTCACCTTCGACATGCTCCCCGCCTCCCTGAACATACGGACGGCCTCTTCCATGGTGGTCTCATAGCGATGAATGGGCAATGCAGCAGCAATAATCTCCTGCATGCGCTGCCGCAGAGCATGAACATCATCAGGCGTAAGCGGACTATCCTTTTTAATATCGACATAGTAGCCATTCGACACCGGGACGTCAATGACCACCTTACAACTTGACCACAGGTCATGGGCAGCCTTCGACAGCACAAAGAACAGGCTGCGAGTATAGGCTCGGATGCCGCTGGAAGAGTGCATGTCGAGGAACTCCACATCCTTCTGTTTATAGACTCGGTAGTGCATTCCCTCTACCTTATTATTCACACGAGCACTTACGGGTCCGTACTCCATTTCAATGCCCGACATAGAAAAAATCTCAGAAAGTGTCGTTCCAATAGCTACTTTCAAAATTTTTTTATTATTTTTGCAACGGATATTAATTGTCTGTTCCATTGGCTAACTAATTTTAGGTTTCGGCTTCAAAGGTAATGAAAAAATGAAAGAATAGAAAAATAAATAAATAAAAAAATGCTAAAAGCCTTGTGCCGATAGCAAAATAGGGAGAAAAAGACATGTCAATTTGGGTTATTTTAAAGTTGTTAGGCTCTTTGGCATTGCTGATGTTCGGTATGAAGTCCATGAGCGATGCGCTGCAGAAGCTGCTCGGTTCACAGTTGCGCCGTGTACTGAGCGTCATGACCACCAACCGCTTCAGCGGTGTACTGTCAGGAATGTTCGTTACAGCCGCCGTTCAGAGTTCTACTGCCACGACACTGATGACCGTCTCGTTTGTCTATGCCGGTCTGCTGACGCTCATGCAGGCCATCGCCGTTATCATGGGTGCCCACATCGGCACCACCATAACGGCGTGGATGATGTCGCTGGTCTTCTCCGTCAATATGGCCACGCTCATCTATCCCTCACTCTTCGTGGGTATCGTCCTCATCTATATGAAGAAGCGGCGTATCCTGGGCGACTTCCTCTTTGGCGTTGCCTTTCTATTCTTAGGACTGACCACCCTGAAGGATACCGGTTTTGCCTTGGCGAGCGACCCCGAGGCATCCAGTATGTTAAGCACCTTCTTCGGCAGTTTCGATGAACCAACGTTCTGGAACACCGTGCTTTGCCTGCTGCTCGGTACCCTGCTGACGCTCTGCGTACAGTCGAGTGCCGCCATTATGGCTATCACGATGGTGCTCTGTGCCACGGGTCTGCTCCATATTGACCAAGGCATCATGGTCGTATTAGGCGAGAATATCGGCACCACCATCACGTCTAACATCGTAGCCTTCAATGCCAATGTCCATGCCCGTCGTGCCGCCTTTGCCCACTTAAGCATCAACGTTATCGGTGTGGTCTGGGTGCTCATCCTGCTCAAGCCGTTCTACCAACTGGTGTGTGACTTGAGTCACTTCTCTCCCGCCATGAGTCCTGCTGCCGACGGCTTTGCCTTTAAGTCAGCCATCGTATTAGCCATGTTCCACTCAGCCTTCAACATTTCCAACACGCTGTTGCTTGTCTGGTTTATCCCACTGATTGAGCGGTTCGTCTGCTGGAGCATCAAGCCGAAACAGGCCGACAACGAAGAGGATTTCCGCCTGCACTTCATCACCAGCGGAATCATGAAGACTCCCGAGCTGTCGATTCTGGAAGCCCAGAAGGAGATTCGGCTTTTTGCCGAGCGCATCCAGTCGATGTTCGGCATGGTCCGGGAACTAGTGGTCGAAAAGGACGCACAAGCCTTCACCAAGTCCCTTGCCCGCATTGAGAAGTACGAGGTCATTAGCGACAACATGGAGATAGAAATCGCCAAGTACCTGAACGAGGTGAGCAATGCCCACCTCTCCGACGACACAAAGGCTAAGATTCGCGCCATGCTACGAGAGATATCAGAGATAGAGAGCATTGGCGACTCCTGCTATAACATTGCCCGCACGCTCAACCGCCGCAGTAAAGGCAAGGAAGATTTCACCCCGTCGCAGTATGAGCACATCCACCAGATGATGGAGCTGGTCGAGGAGTCGCTGAACCAGATGAACGCTACACTGGTCGGCTACCGCGAGCAGAACGACGTGAACCGCACGTTTAACATTGAGAACGAAATCAACAACTACCGCAACCAACTGAAGTCGCAAAACATCAACGATGTCAACAAGCACGCCTATACCTATGCCATCGGTACGATGTACATGGACATCATCAACGAGTGTGAGAAGCTGGCAGACTACGTCGTCAATGTGGTGGAAGCCCGCATGGGAACGCGACAGCGCACCATTTAGTCAACCCTTTTTGGGGAGGAAAGTTGAGTTATAATCTTTTTTAAAAAATATTAGTGTGAATTTAACGTCATTGTAATTTTTTTGTTTACTTTTGCAGCACGAACAACAATCGTTCAAAACCAATCTTATTATGCAGAAAAGATTTTTCTTGCTTCTTAGCTTGATGCTGACCTTCTCAGCAAGCATCATTGCACAGGTAACCACCGCATCTCTTTCCGGCAAGGTTACCACAGCCGACACCAAAGAAGAGATTATCGGCGCTTCTATCCAAGCTATACACGAACCCTCCGGCACACGCTATGCTACCGTCACCAACATCGACGGACGCTTCACCATACAGGGCATGCGTACCGGCGGACCCTATTCCGTCGTTGTGTCATACATCGGCTACCAGTCCAAGCAACTGACAGACATCGTGCTCCAGCTCGGCGAGACGTACAACCTCGAAGTATGGCTGCGTGAAGAAACCAACGACATTGCCGAGGTCGTCGTCGTCGGCAGGGCCTCCAAGTTTGCCGGAGAAAAGACCGGTGCCACCACCAACATCAGCAACTCCACACTCACGGCAATGCCCACCATCAACCGCTCCATCACCGACATTGCCCGCCTCTCTCCCTACGCTAACGGCATGGGGTTTGGCGGCGGCGACGCCCGCTCGTCCAATTTCACGCTCGATGGTGCGAACCTGAACAACTATTTCGGCCTGTCCACCAACCTGCCTGGCGGCGGTAACCCCGTTTCGCTGGATGCCATCGAGGAGATACAGGTAGCTGTCGCCCCCTATGACGTACGACAGTCGAACTTCATCGGCGGTGGTATCAACATCATCACTAAGTCGGGTACCAACACCTTCAAGGGCACAGCTTACATCTACTATAATAATGAGAACATGCGCGGCAACCGCATCGACAATGCCGAACTGGCAGCCCGTGAGCGCGACCGCCTGACCACCTATGGTCTTACCCTCGGCGGCCCCATTATCAAAGACAAATTGTTCTTCTTCTTCAACTACGAAGGCTCCAAGGCCCCTAAGGAAGCCAACCGCTGGCGTGGTTCCGAAAACGGCAAATCCAACAACCAGCAATACATCTCACGCACCAGGATATCCGACTTGGAGTGCACCCGCCAGTATCTCATTACCACCTACGGCTACGACCCGGGATCCTACGACAGCTATCCTGCCGACATTACCAACAACAAGTTCCTTGGACGTATTGACTGGAACATTACCCAAGCACACCATCTCGCAGTACGCTTCAATCACACCATCCATAAGACGTGGAACAACCCCAACAGCTCTTCGGCCGACGTAGGGTACCGCCTGAACGGAACCTACCGCATAGGCGAACAGTCCATGGCCTATGCCAACGCCCTGTATGCCCTGAAGAATAAGGTGACCACCATCTCTGCCGACCTGCACAGCCGCTTCGGGGAGAAGTTCGCCAACCAACTGCTCTTCACCTACTCCGACATCCAGGACGCGCGTGGCAGCAACTCTTCACCCTTCCCCTTCGTTGATATCATGTACGGCTACGATGCCTTGACACAGACGCAGACCCTTGAACCCTACATGTCGTTCGGCTACGAGTTGTTTACCTGGAACAGCAAGACTGAGAACCGCGTCACCACCATCACTGACAACCTCACTTACTATGCCGGAGCCCACAAGGTTACCGCAGGTTTTAACTTCGAGCACCAGCTGGCATTCAACAACTACCAGCGCGGCGGTACCGGCTACTACCGCTACCGTTCGCTTGATGAGTTCCTCCAAGGCGCAGCCCCTGAGTCTGTCGCCCTTCAGTACGGTTACAACGGTGTCTCCGAGCCAAGCTCCAAAATTTACTCCAACCAATGGGGCGTCTATCTGCAAGACGAGTGGAACATCCTCAACAGCCTCAAACTGACCTACGGCATCCGCTTGGACGACCTGATGTTCAAGAACGATGACATCATGCGCAACAACGCCATCTACAACTTTGACTTCGGTGGTCGCCACATTGATACTGGCACCTGGCCCAAGAACAACATCCAGATATCACCACGTGTCGGTTTCACATGGGACGTTTTTGGAGACCACACGCTGAAGGTACGCGGCGGCACAGGACTCTTCGCAGGCCGCATCCCCCTGGTGTTCTTTACCAACATGCCACAGAGCTCAGGAATGATTCAGAACCTCGCCACCGCCACAACAACCTATAAGAACGGAGTAGTCAGCACCATCGACCCACGGCTGGCCAACTTTGCCGGCGGACTGATCACCGATGTCAACCGCATCCGCGAGCTGCTTGGCGCACCTGCCACTATCACCCCCGACCAGGGCGTCGTCTCTGGCGACGTGGCCGGTGTTGACTACCATTTCAAGATGCCACAGGACTGGAAATCCAGTATTGCCATCGACTACCAGATACCCGTCAGTTTCCCGCTATCTGTCACGGGTGAGTTCACCTACTCCCGCCACATCACCGACATCATGCTTGAGAACTACAACATCAAGCCCATTGACGAGTCATGGAGCCGACTGGTAGGTGCCGACAACCGCGTCATATACCCTTCTGATTACAAGTATGCGCCCACTTATACCGATGCCTCCGGCAACACCAAACAGTTCACTGGCATGGCAGCCGTACTCACCAATACCCACCGCGGACATGGCTGGACGGCCAACGTCACCGTCAATGCCGAACCCCTGAAGAACCTGCACCTCATGGCTGCCTATACCCACACCGTCAACAAGCGCGTCAGCGGTATGCCCGGCTCCAATGCCTCGTCGGCATGGGCCAGCCTCTTTACCGTCAACGGACCAAACTACCCCGATGTGCAGAACGTATCCACCGTCATCCCCGACCGCTTTATTGCCAGCATCAACTTCAAATACGGTAAGGACCACCTCTCCGTATTCTACCAAGGCTATCGTCCCGGCGGCTACAGTTTCTACTATGGTTCCGACATCAATGGCGACAATAACAACTACGATCTGATGTATATTCCCCGCGATGATAGCGAAATCAAGTTTGTAAGCGACGACGACCGCATCGCCTTCTGGGAGTTCGTTGAGCAAGACAGCTACCTGCGTAACCACAAGGGAGCGTATGCTGAGGCATACAGCGCCTATGCACCCTGGGTGCACAAGATTGACTTCCGCTGGGCTCACGACTTTGACCTGAAGATTGGCAACACCAAGCACCGCCTGCAGCTCTCTGCCGACATCCAGAACCTGCTCAACCTCTTCAACTCGAAGTTCGGTGTGGAGAAAGTCATGACTAACAACTGCTGCAACGGTGGCAAGATTCTCAGCGTAAAGAGCATCGACCATGGTGTGCCCGTCTTCAAGACCAACGTACCGAAAGGAGCATCAACCTACGAGTACAGCAACAGCAACTACCAGTGCTGGCGCCTCCAAGTGGGTGTGAAGTATTTCTTCAACTAAACACTATTTTAATATGGTACGCGCGCGAAGGAACAAGTCCCTGTCCTCGTTTCCTTTGGCATGAGAAATAAAAGAAAAATAGCTTAACGTTCTCCACGTTAAGCTATTTTTCTTATGCTTTCTTCGTCCTTGTTGCCATGATAAAGTAGCATATCAGGAAGAGGTAGGCAGCCAGCGACAGCCACTCGGACAGTGGATTCTGCCACCATGCCTCAAAATCAAACTTCACGTCGGCAAAGCGCAGGATAGCACTTACCACACCCATCAGCGCACCGCCGGCAATGAAACCGGAGGCAATGAGGTTACCCTTCTCACCACGTTCCTTGTTCACCGCCTCATCCTTCGAACGGGTAGTGACGAACCAGTTGATGAGTCCACCGACCACCAGCGGCGTATTCAGTTCCAGGGGGATGAACATACCCAGCGCGAACGGCAGGGCAGGAACCTTGCAGAGCGTCAGCACCACAGCCAACACGGCACCGATGCCGTAGAGCAGCCACGGTGCACCGACACCGTTCATCAGCGGATCGATAACGGCAGCCATCGCATTGGCCTGCGGTGCAGCCAGCTTACCCGATGCAAAGCCGTAGGCCTGGTTCAGCACCATCATGACACCAACCACGGTGGCAGCGCTGACCAGCGTTCCGAGGAACTTCCACGTTTCCTGCTTCTTCGGTGTCGTGCCGAGCCAGTAGCCAATCTTCAGGTCGGTAATGAACGAACCGGCCACGGAGAGTGCCGTGCAGACCACTCCACCCATGATGAGGGCGGCTATCATGCCGTTGACACCCTTCAGGCCTACTGCCACCATCACGACGGAAGCAAGGATGAGCGTCATCAGCGTCATGCCGCTCACTGGGTTAGAGCCCACAATAGCAATGGCATTGGCGGCTACCGTCGTGAAGAGGAACGCTATGACAACGGTCAGCAGGATGGCTACCAGGGCAAACACCATGTTACCCTCCATGACGCCAAACCAGAAGAACAGGAACGTGCAGATAATCGCCGTGACGGCTCCGACACCGATGAACTTGAAGCTGACGTCCTTGTCAGTACGCTTAGCTGCCATCGCTGCCTCGCTGCTGCCGCCCTTCATCTCCTTGGCTGCCAGTCCAACGGCACTCTTGATGATGCCCCATGACTTGATGATGCCGATGATGCCCGACATGGCAATGGCACCAATGCCGATGCTCTTGCCATATGCCTTGAATATCTGTTCCGGCGACATGTCGCCAACGGCCGTCGTGATGGAGGGGTCCCATGTGTTCAATACCGTGTCGCCAAACAGTAGTGCCATGCCCGGTACCAGTAGCCACCACACAGCCAGCGAGCCGATACAGATAATTAATGTATAGCGCAGACCGATGATGTAGCCCAAGCCCAGCACGGCAGCACCCGTATTCATGGAGAAGACCACCTTTGCCTTCTGGGCCAGCCATTCGCCGCCGGCTACCATGCGCGACGTGAACACCTCGTTCCACAGGCCGAAGGTGGAGACCACGAAGTCGTAGAGTCCGCCCACCAGTCCGGCAATGAGCAGCGGCTTGGCCTGGCTGCCGCCCTTCTCGCCGCTCATCAGCACCTGTGTGGTTGCCGTTGCCTCCGGGAAGGGATACTTGCCGTGCATGTCCTTCACGAAGTACTTACGGAAGGGGATGAGGAACAGGATTCCCAGGATGCCGCCCAACAGCGAGGCGAGGAACATCTTGTAGAACGACACATCGTCGAATTGGTATTTTGCCTGCAGGATGTAGATGGCCGGCAGTGTGAAGATGGCACCTGCCACGACGGCTCCCGAACAGGCACCAATCGACTGAATGATGACGTTCTCGCCCAGCGCCTTCTTACGCTTGGCAGCTGCCGACACGCCAACAGCAATGATGGCGATGGGAATGGCAGCCTCAAACACCTGACCCACCTTCAGTCCGAGGTATGCTGCGGCAGCCGAGAATATGACAGCCATCACAATACCCCATGAGACGGTCCACACATTCACTTCAGGAAACACCTTGTCGGCTGGCATCACCGGCTGGTATTCCTCTCCTTCCTTCAATTCACGGAACGCACTCTCAGGCAGTTCCATCTTTTCTTTTTCTTCCATATTATTTCTTGTTTATAGTCTTTTCCATTCGCTCTAATCCCTCCATCAGCAGGGCACGAGGACACGCCAGGTTAATGCGGAGATAGCCCTCACCGGCCGTAGAACCATAGATGGTACCGCTCGACACCCATACGCGCCCTTCCCGATAGAGCTGTTCGGCCAGCTCATCGCTGCCGATACCCAAGGCACGGATGTCAACCCATGCCAGGTAGGTACCCTCCAACGTCATCACCTTCAGCTGCGGTAGCCGCTGGGCAAAGAAGTGGCAAAGGGCCTGGTAGTTGCCTTTTATATATATACACAGTTCGTCGAGCCAGTCCTCGCTATCGTTGTAGGCAGCTATCAACGCCTCAGGACCGAAGGGATTGACATCGCACACCTCATGGATGTTGATGGCACGGTCAATACGTCGGCGCAAAGTGTCATCATGGCAGACGATATTGGCAATCTGCAGTCCGGCCGTATTGAACGACTTGCTGGGTGAGTTGCACACCACACCATTGTCGCGACAAGCATCACTCACGGCGGCAAAGGGCTGGAACCGGTAACCGGAAAGCACTATTTCGCCATGTATCTCGTCGCTGATGACACGCACTCCGTACTTCATGCAGATGGCGTTCATCCTTTCCAGTTCCTCCTTCGTCCATACCCGTCCTCCCGGATTATGCGGGTTGCAGAGCAGGAAGGCGGTGGTCTTCTCGTCCGCACACTTGGCTTCAAAGTCGGCCCAGTTCACCACATAACGGTTGTCCTCAACCACCAGCAGGCTTTCCAGCACCTCACAGCCGTTGTTCCTGATGCTGGAGAAGAAGCAGTTATAGACGGGAGTCAGTACGAGCACTTTCTCGCCTGGCATACAAATGGCCTTGATGACGCAACTGACGGCAGGCACCACACCCGTGGTGTAAAGAATGTCCTGACGACTGATCTCCCAGTGATGGCGGCGGTGAAACCACGAGATGATGGCATCATAGTAAGCCTCCGGCACATGAGTATAGCCAAACACCCCATGCGCTGCACGCCGCTCCACAGCCTGCTGGATGGCAGGTGCCACGCGGAAATCCATATCGGCCACCCACAGGGGGATAACGGTTTCGTGAGTGGTAAGTGGTGGCTGGTGAGTGGTGAGTTCCTCGTCCCACTTCACACAGTTCGCGCCACGCCTACAGATGAGTTCGTCAAATCTTGAGCCCCCAAAGTTAGGGGGTTGGGGGTCTGAACATAGTTTATTCATCTTTTTTGTCATTTTATATTTAGTCAGGAGGCCTCTTCAGACCCCCATCCCCCTAACTTAGGGGGCGTACATGAATCACGCAGTCATTCGGCTGGCGTACGTTCTCGTCAATGGTGATGCTGCCAATGGAGTCGGCCGTGATATGGCCGCTGGTGGGGTTCTTAATGTTTTCAATATGTCCGCGGATGTCAGCCTCCACCGTGGAGTACTCAAAGACACGGTCGCAGAGATGGTCGAAGGTGCAGTTCTCCAAGACCAGGTTCTGCGTATAGCAGAGCAATTGCTCACCCGCCAGGTGGCAGTTGACCAGGCGCACGTTTTTAGAGTGCCAGGCCAGGTACTCACCGTCAAGTTCCGAGTCGTAGATAGTGACGTTCTCACACTCCCAGAAGGAGTCCTTCGTCAGTATCTTCGCATTGTGTACCTCTACGTTCTTGCAGTACTGGAACACGTACTTCGAGTCGCTCTCCAGTCCGTCCACATAGATATTCTCCGAGAACATGAACGGGTAAGTGCCGCCATGTAGCTTCACATCCTTTATCCTGACATTCTTACAGCGCCAGAAAGTCTCGTCGGCATCCGTAATGTTGACATTCTCCAATTCCACACCGTCCATCTCACGGAAGAACTTAGGTGCATCAATGCGGCAGTCCTTCATCTTCAGGTTGTTGGTGTACCAGATGGCCGAACGCGAGTCGAGGGCAAAATAGCAGTTCTCGATGTATGCACCATCCACGTGCCACCAAGGGTATTTGCCGTAGAAACGGCAGTCGTAGGCCTCCATGTTCTGGCACTGTTTGATGCCGCTCTCGCCGTCTGTAATCGTAATTCGCTCCAGTCTTAGGTCATGTGTGGCAAACAACGGGCGCTCACCACCAAATTCTTTGTCATGTATCAGTTCCATATTTATATTTGTTTAGTGATTGCAAAGGTACGAATAAAAATCCAAACATTGAACAATATCCACACAAAAAACCGATAGTCAATACCACATTGACTACCGGTTTGGCTGATTGCTATACGGATTATTGTTTATTCGTAATACTCAATAGTACGTTTCTCTACCATGTCACGGCCCATCATGTTCGACTTGCGGCTAATCCAGTTGCCACGGGCATCAAACTGATAGTCCTCATAGGGCATCTCCATGTTCTGTCCGCCCATGTTGAGTGTCTGACTGGTTCTCTCACCCTTGGCGCCAAAGGTGAACTTCACGTTCACGTCCTGTCCCATCATGTTCATAGACTGGCCTACCAGCTTGCCGTTTTCCCATTTCAGGCGCAGGGCAATCTTCTGACCGCGTATGTCCATATTAGCAGATTGGGCAAAGCCGTCAGCATCATAGACAATGTCAGTCATGCTGCCCGACTCCAGCTTTCCTTCCTTGGAGAAGGTATTGGTTACAGATTCTCCCATCACTTCTGTCTTAATACTCTTAACGGGACCCGTTGCATCGTTCAGTTCCACGTCATGATACTTTGTCTGAGCCTGCATCGCAAAGGGAAGTGCAAGCAGGGCAAGTGCGCACAATACTTTTTTCATTGATTTTTTCATTTCAGTATAGGTTTTAGAAATTAATGATTGTTATAGTCATACAAACCCTTAGACGAAGGTAACGGCAAAAGGTTTAAGGCAAAAGGTTTAAAACAAAAGATAATTAATCATTATTTTTTGAAAAAAGCAAAAATCCAAAAGAAACACTACTTTTCTTTTAGGATTTATATTTGGCTTTTCGCTCGGTTTTCACTACTCTGACTTAATGGTCGAATGTACTCACGTTCGGAAAAACGAAAAAAACTTTGGTTTTCTCCTCACTTAATCGTACCTTTGTCCCCAAATAAGCATAAGATGAAGAAACTTTATATAGAGACTTACGGCTGCCAGATGAATGTGGCAGACTCGGAAGTGGTGGCCTCGGTCATGCAGATGGCTGGCTACGAGACAACAGACAACCTCGACGAGGCTGATGCCGTATTCCTGAATACTTGTTCGGTACGCGACAATGCAGAACAGAAAATCTACAATCGACTGGAGGTGCTGAATGCGCTACGCAAGCAACGTACAAGCGGCAAACTCATCATCGGTGTGCTGGGCTGCATGGCCGAGCGCGTGAAGGAGGAACTGCTGGAGCAGCATCACTGTGACCTTGTGGCTGGTCCTGATGCCTATCTATCGTTGCCTGACCTCATAGCACAGGCGGAAACGGGACACAAGGCCATGAACATTGAGCTATCGACCACGGAGACATACCGCGACGTGGTGCCTCAGCGCATAGGACTGGGCCATCGGATTGGCGGCTTTGTCAGCATCATGCGTGGCTGTAACAACTTCTGCCACTACTGCATCGTGCCTTACACCCGAGGTAGGGAACGCAGCCGCGACGTAGATAGTATTCTGCGAGAGGTGCGCGACCTGAGAGACCGCGGTTTCAAGGAGGTGACGCTGCTGGGACAGAACGTTAACAGTTATGCCTGCCAGGAACAAGGGGTGAACTTCCCCGCCCTGCTGCGCCTGGTGGCCGAAGAGGCTCCGGAGATGAGGATACGCTTCACTACCAGCCACCCGAAGGACATGAGCGACGAGACGCTTCTGGTGATTGCCGAGATGCCGAACGTCTGCAAGCATATACACCTGCCCGTGCAAAGCGGCTCAGACAGAATCCTGAAACTGATGAACCGGAAATATACCCGCGAGTGGTACCTGGACCGCGTAGCTGCCATCCGCCGTATCATCCCCGACTGCGGACTATCGACAGACATCTTTGTGGGCTACCACTCGGAAACGGAGGAGGACCACCAGCTAAGTCTCTCGCTGATGCGGGAAGTGGGCTACGACTCGGCATTCATGTTCAAATACTCGGAGCGGCCGGGCACCTATGCCTCGAAACACCTGCCCGACGATGTGCCGGAGGAGGAGAAGATACGCCGTCTGAACGAACTGATTCAGTTGCAAACACAGTTGTCGGCAGAGGCCAATAAGCGCGATGAGGGCAAGGTGTTCGACGTGTTAGTGGAGGGGGTCTCGAAGCGTAGCCGTGAACAACTCTGCGGACGGACGGAGCAGAATAAGATGGTGGTGTTCGACAAGGGTGCTCACCACATCGGAGAGACGGTACGAGTCAAGATTACGGGCAGTACCAGTGCAACATTGCTGGGTGAAATAAAAGAGGGGGCGTAGAAAATGAAAGAGTTCCTGAACGTACTGAGGCGGTTTATTCCACCCTATAAAAAGTATCTGGTGCTGTCGATTATATTCAATATCCTGTCGGCAGTGCTCAATATTTTTTCGTTTGCAGCATTGATCCCCATCCTGCAGATCTTGTTTCAGACCAGCGATGCAGAGACAGCTACCCATCTGATGGAATGGGACTGGGCTAACGTGCAGGAGGTGCTGATGAACAACATGAACTACTATGTCAACGGACTGATTGCCGACTACGGACAGACGACGACACTACTGCTGATAGGCGTGTTCCTGGGCGTGATGACAGCCTTCAAGACGGGTGCCTACTTCCTGTCATCGGCTACCATCATCCCCATCCGCACCGGTGTGGTACGCGACATCCGCAACCAGTTGTACAAAAAGATTACGGCATTACCCTTAGGTTTCTTCTCGGAAGAGCGTAAGGGTGACATCATTGCCCGAATGAGCGGTGACGTGCAGGAAATAGAAAACAGCATCATGGCATCGCTGGAAATGCTGTTCAAGAACCCCATCCTGATAATCAGCTACTTTGCCGCCCTCGTCTTTATTTCCTGGCAGCTGACACTGTTCACCCTCATCATCGTGCCCATCATGGGATGGTTTATGGGCTATGTGGGACGCAAACTGAAGCAGGACAGCATTAAGGCACAGTCGTTATGGAGCGACACGATGAGCCAAGTGGAAGAAACGCTGGGAGGCCTGCGTATCATCAAGGCCTTCTGTGCCGAACACAAGATGAACGCCCGCTTCGACCAAATCAACACGGCATACCGCAACGACATCATGCGGGTGAACATCCGACAGTCGTCGGCACACCCCATGTCAGAGTTCCTGGGCACCATTCTCATTGTCATCGTACTGTGGTTTGGCGGTATCCTGGTATTAAACTACCATGCGCTCTCAGGCCCTATCTTTATCTATTACATGGTGATGCTCTACAGCATCATCAACCCACTGAAGGACTTTTCAAAGGCTGGCTACAACATCCCCAAGGGCTTGGCATCGATGGAACGCATCGACAAGATACTCATGGCTGAAAACACTATCAAGGAGCCGGAGAATCCTAAGCACCTTGCAGCGTTCGAACACCAGATAGAGTTCCGCAACGTCTCGTTCCGCTATGGTGAGACATGGATTCTCAAACATATCAACCTGACCATTCCCAAGGGAAAAACCATTGCACTGGTGGGACAGAGCGGCTCGGGAAAATCGACGCTCGTAGATTTGATTCCCCGCTACTACGACGTACAGGAGGGCGAGGTACTCATTGACGGCATCAACGTCAAAGATTTGGGCATACATGACCTCAGACAGCTCATAGGCAACGTGAACCAAGAGGCGATTCTCTTCAACGACTCGTTCCGGAACAACATCTCCTTCGGGGTGGATAATGCCACGCAGGAACAGATTGAAGAGGCGGCAAGGATAGCCAACGCCTACGACTTCATCATGCAGACGGAACAAGCATTCGACACGAACATCGGCGACCGAGGAGGCCGACTCTCTGGCGGGCAGCGGCAGCGCGTGAGCATCGCACGTGCCATCCTGAAGAACCCGCCCATCCTCATTCTGGACGAGGCGACGAGTGCACTGGACACGGAGAGCGAACGACTGGTACAGGACGCGCTGGAACGACTGATGAATACACGTACCACAGTGGCCATTGCCCACCGACTTTCGACCATCAAGAATGCCGACGAAATACTAGTGCTGCACGAAGGAGAGATTGTGGAGCGCGGCACACACGAAGGTTTGCTGCAGACAGACGGCTACTACAAGAAACTGCACGACATGCAAGCGTAATGCCATGAGACAACGGTTCTGGTATTTAACAAAGACCTACGCCCTGCTGGTGCTGACATTCATGGCGGCAAAGCTGGCTTTCATGTTCTTCAACCGCGAAGGACATGACGTCAGCATGAGCGACGCGGCCAGCGTCATTTATCATGGAGCATCGCTCGACCTATCCACGGCGCTTTATTTCCTGATAATCCCTTTCCTTTTGATTTTCGTTTCCGTCTGGTGGAACCGCGAAAGAATACTTCGTCCCATCGCACGTACCTATTATTATATTATAGCAACGGCATTTGCCCTTGCCTTTCTGGCTGACACAAGCCTCTACCCCTTCTGGGGTTTCAAACTCGATGCTTCGTGTCTGCAGTTCCTGTCAACACCGGGCGACGTCTTTGCCAGCGTCAGCACAGGCTATGTTGTAACAAGACTTTTGGGACTCATCGTACTGGCAGTCATGCTGGGTTGGCTGCTGTCGCGGAAGGAGCTACGGTTCAAAGAGTGCAAGCGACGCTGGCTGACAACACTCCTGCTACTGGCTCTGCTGCCGCTGATGATTATCGGCATACGAGGTGGATTGGACGAATCGACCACAAACATCGGTCAGGTGTATTTCTCACAGAACCAATTTCTGAATCACTCGGCAGTCAACCCGGTATTCAGTTTCCTGGCTTCGTTCGAAAAGACCGCCAGCGACAATACCGACTACCACTTCATGGATGATGCCGAGTGTGAAGAACTGCTGGAGGGCTGTTTCAACAAGGAAACAACAACGGGCACCGACACGCTGTTGACCACACGGATACCGAACATCATCGTCATCCTAATGGAGAGTGCCGGCGGGGAATTTACGGAGATAGGCGGACGGACGGACATCATGCCTAACTTGAACAGATTGTGCCGAGAGGGTATCTACTTTACCAACTGCTATGCCAACTCATGGCGTACCGACCGCGGCACGCTGTGTACATGGAGCGGCTATCCGTCGTTTCCCACCACTTCGGTCATGAAGATGCCTGCAAAGACACAGCAACTGCCGAACATGGCGCGTACGCTGCGCGACGAACGAAACTACAGCACCCACTATCTCTATGGCGGCGACATTAATTTCACGAATATGCGCAGCTATCTGGTGTCGGGTGGATTCCAGCAACTCACATGGAAGGCAGACTACAGCACCGAGGAGCAACGCTCCGCTAACTGGGGCGTACGCGATGACATCACCTTCAACACGCTCCTGCAACTGACAAGGACCATGCAGCAGCCCTTCCTCATCGGCTATAGCACGCTGTCGAGCCATGAGCCGTGGGACGTGCCTATCCGAAAGTTCGACGACGAGGTACTTAATGCCTTCTACTACCTGGACCAGTGCATCGGTGACTTCATCGGGAAGCTGAAGCAGTCGGCAGCATGGCAGAACACACTGGTCATCTTGTTGCCTGACCACGGCATCAACTACCGCGAGATTGACGAGACACACTCGTTGCATAACCACATTCCCTTGCTCTGGCTGGGAGGTGCCGTCAGAAAGCCATGCACCATCGACGTACTCTGCAACCAGTCAGACCTGGCGGCCACACTGTTGGCACAGTTAGGCGTTGACCACTCGCCATTCACCTTCAGCCGTGACGTGCTGAGCCGCAACTACTACTACCCCTTTGCCTACCACACGTACAACAATGGGTTCTCGCTGGTGGACTCCACGGGTTTCATGGTCTATGACTTGAACTCCATGCAGCCCATCGTCCAACAGACAGACGACGCTGACCGACTGGAACGGCTGGGTAAGGCATTGCTACAGGCTACGTCTGCCGACCTGAAGAACAGATAATAGTAAAATTGTAAAATCGTAAAATAGTGAAATTTTCAAATAGCAAATACCTAAAGCCCCTTGGTGCCGTAGCCTATAACCTATTGTTGGCCTACGTGGTGTATATGTTATCACGCCTGCTCTACATGGCCGATAACTGGAGCTACTTTGCCGAAGGACTTACGTTCAGTCATCTGATGGAACTGCTGGGTGGCGGACTGGTGTTCGACACATCGGCCATCCTCGTTACCAATAGCCTGTGGCTGTTGCTAGTGCTCTTTCCCCTGCACTTGAAGGAACAGCCGTGGTACCACCAGCTGTGTCGCACACTTTTCGTTGTCGTCAACGGACTGGCATTGGTGGTCAACCTCTGTGACGCAGCCTATTTCCCTTTCACGCTGCGCCGTACCACAACCACCGTGTTCAGCGAATTCCAGAACGAGAGCAATCTCGGTAGTATCTTCTTGCAGGAGGCACTGCGCCACTGGTATTTCGTCATAGCGGGCGTGTTCATCATCTACGGGCTCTGTCGACTCTACCGCTCACCACGCCTGAAGGCCAGCGAACTGTCGTGGTGGCGCTATGCCATAGCCACCACCTGCTCACTGCTGCTCGCCGTGCCGCTGACCGTAGCAGGTATCCGTGGCGGTTTCACAACTGCCGTTCGTCCCATCACCATCTCGAATGCCAAACAGTATATTGCCCGTCCCACTGAGGCAGCATTGGTGCTGAACACGCCCTTTGCCCTGTATAGAACCATCGGCAAGGATGTCTTCGTAGTACCGGAATACTTCAGCAGCCCAGCGGAACTGGAAGCAGTGTATAGTCCCATACACACTGTAGCAACTATAGATTCTATAGCAACTATAGACACTACAGCTACAATAAAAAAGAACGTGGTGGTGCTCATCGTGGAGAGTTTCGGACGCGAATACATTGGAGCCCTGAACAAGACGCTAGAAAACGGACAATACAAGGGCTATACCCCCTATGTAGATGAGCTTATCAGCAAGAGTATCACCTTCAGCCACAGCTACTGCAACGGCCGCAAGAGCATAGACGGCATGCCGAGCATCCTGTCGAGCATCCCGATGTTTGTGGAGCCGTTCTTCCTGACACCAGCTTCCATGAACCGCGTCAGCGGCATTGCCTCGCTATTGGCAGACGAGGGCTACCAAACGGCCTTCTTCCATGGTGCCCAACGCGGCTCCATGGGGTTCCAGGCTTTTGCCAACAGTACAGGGTTCCAGGAGTATTACGGTCGAGAGGACTACGATGCCGACAGTCGTTTTGGTGGCGATGACGATTTCGACGGCATGTGGGCCATCTGGGACGAGCCGTTCCTGCAGTATTATGCCACCAAGATGTCGGAGATGAAGGAGCCTTTCATGACGGCTGTCTTCACCGCCAGCAGCCACCATCCCTATGAAATTCCCGAGAAATACCGAAACACCTATCCCGAGGAGGGTATCATCATCCATAAATGCATCCGCTATACGGACATGGCCATCGGCAAGTTCTTCGAACGGGCCAGCAAGGAGCCCTGGTTCAAGAACACCATCTTCGTGCTGACCAGCGACCATACGAACCTCTCGGACCATGCCTACTACCAGACGGACCTCGGAGGATTCTGCTCGCCCATCGTCATCTTTGATGCCAGCGGTGAACAACAACCGCGTATGGAAGATAAGATAGCCCAGCAGATTGACATCCTGCCCACCGTAATGGGGATGTTACATTATCAGAAGCCCTATTTTGGTTTCGGCATTGACCTACTGAACACCCCCGCAGAAGACACGTGGGCGGTGAATTACATGGGCGGTATCTACCAATACGTGAAGCACGGCCATGTGCTGCAGTTCGACGGACAGCAGACAAAGGCTGTCTATGCACTGACCGACTCACTGATGCAACATAACCTGATAGGGAAGGTTCCGCAGCAACAACAAATGGAAAAAGAGGTGAAAGCCATCATCCAGCAATACATGGAACGGATGACCCAGGACCGACTACAACCTAACCCATAAGCAGTAAGCTAATAAATATGGCGGAACAGATAGTCGAAATGGCGGAAAGCATCGGCACGTAATGGCGTGTCAGCGTTTTCTATCCAATAAAGTGGTATGTCATGATACATGGCAGCCACCAGCGAGAAAGTGCTGGGAGCACCTATCAGGTAGTCGCAATGTGACAGCAGGCATAGGTCTTCTGCAGGATTGCCATCGGGAAAGACGACTGTACATCCTGCAAGTCGTTGACGGAAGTAGTTCTTGTCTAACTTGGGGTCATTGCCGCAGATATAGACCGTAACCGCCTGCCCTTGGTGTAACGCACGAAACTGACTGATGATGTCGGCATACTGCTGATCGTTATACAGGAACCTGCCACCCTGGAATGTGGCATAGTCACCACGGCGGATATGCACTCCAAGCCGTAAGACATCCCCCTTCCCCTCTTCACGCTTCATCTTCTTGCTTACCGTCTCTTCCACCTCGGGGTTGAAGGCAAAGAGGTCAAGAATTTCCTGCTTATACTTCAGGAAGAGGTCGTGCCACTGGGCATACCAGCCCCCCACCAACAACATCTTCCGGTGAAGCATCTGCTGTTCCTCCCGACTGTAATCGGCATCCTGCTGGTCGAAACGTACTGTGGGAATGAGCTTCAGCTTGGCTGCATACTTGGCAAAGACATAGGTCAGGAAGTGATGATGGCGTGTGGAGCAGATGTGAAACCACGGATACTTATAGGAAAAACGCATGGAGACGGTCTGGCGTCCATGCTCCCGCCCCCAGGCATAGACATGCCCATACTGCAGGATATTATTGGCCATGCGGCCCTTGTCGTGTACGAAAATCATTCTTCCAAAATTTGTACTACCTTGCCATCCACCACCTTGAAACGGCGGTTAAACTCCTCACGCGTACGCTTCCAGCGATTGTGGCTCCACAGCCAAAGCTCCGGCTGGCGTCGGATAGTTTCCTCAAGCAACTGATGATAGCGGTCGGTGAGTTCATACTCCTTTAATTGTTCTGGGTGACGGGTTATCAGTTTAAACTCCGCTTCGTAATAACCACGACGCACCTGACGCATATCCAGGAAAAAAGCCGCCTGCTTGTTCTTGACAATGATGCGCTCAGCACCTGTCATGACAGGGGTGTCGTGGTTCAGGAACTGGCACCAATGGTGAATATTGTTCCAATGGGGCACCTGGTCACCGATATAGCCGATAATGGTGGGCTGCTGCTTACGCTTGTACTCTATGGTCTTGCGAAGAATATCAGTGAGCGCTATGCACTCTGCTCCCCAACGCTGCCGCTGCTTGAGCATCAGACGATCAAAGAGGGGACTCTCCAGTGCGTGGTACAATTGTCCGCAGTGTGCCTCCTTCGTCACCCATAGTGGCAGCGACGTCACCCACTCCCAGTTGAAAGTATGGCCTAAATAAAGGGCGCATGACTGTCCCTCATGGATGCAGGTATCAAAAGTTTCCCAGCCCTTGAACGTCATACGACGGCGGATCTGCCGTTCGCTCATCGTCATGGTCTTCACCATCTCCACGAAGTAGTCACACAGCCGGTGGTAGAATTTTCGCTCAATCTGGAGGATTTCTGCCTCGCTCTTTTCCGGGAACGACGTGGTGAGATTACTGCGTACCACCCGGATTCTATAATGAAACACATGATATATCAGGACGTATAGTACATCGCTTATGAGGTAGTGAACCCACATCGGTAATAGCGACATGAGGCACCAAACGATATAAACCAGACGATAGCCTATCTTATTCATAGATTTTTTGCATCTTGGCATAGAAATGTTCGTAGTGCAGGTGGTCCATGAAATCTGCTTTTGCCTGACGGCCCATCTGCAAGCGCTGCTCTTCATTATCTATCAGCTGTTTCAGTGCATCTGCCAGTGTCTGTACATTGTCAGGGGGTACCAGCAAACCGTTCTTTCCATGCACAATGTATTCACGCTGTCCTCCGTTATTGGTGGCAATGATGGGATGGCCCAGTGCCATGTGCTCCTGTGCGGACAGCGAACAACCTTCTGGAACGATGGAGGGTAGGACACCTATGTCACAGGCGGCAACATAAGGCAGAACGGGATTGCGGAACCCAGCCAACACCACTTTGTCCTCCACCTGTTTCTCGGCTATGAGGCTCTTCAGATGGGCTGTGTAGTCCTCGCTACCACGGCCCACCAATACGAGCCGGAAGGGTTTCTCACGTAACAGGGATACGGCCTCCACAAGCACATCGAGTCCCTTTTCAGGATCTAATCGTCCGTGGTACATCACCACCAACTCGTCAGCAGGAATGCCGAACTCTCCGTGAACGTCCTTCGCCACAATATGCTCGGGAACCACGATACCATTATGAATCACCAGCAACTTCTGGTGGTCAATCGTCGGATTACTGCTCAAAAACTCGTCCATCGCCAACTGCGAGTCGAAGACAATGCAGTCCAACTGCCGGTAGAGCCAACGGTAAATCCAGGAATTCTTACCCTTGCGCGTCAGGTTACGGCACATCACCACACGCAGGTCTTTACACCCCGACAACTTACGGGCATAGGCGGCTGTGAAGGCTTCCTTGAAATTATGGGCATGAACGGCACAGGCATCGCTTTTCTTTAGGATTCTTGACATCTTCCATGCACTTCTGAAGTCGAAGGCACCATGAAGAGGCAGCCTGTATATAGGAACATTCAACTCATGGAACCGCTCTATGATATCGTCCTTGGGCAGACAGAAGAGTTCTACCTCAATACCATCGGCCAGCTGTCGGCGGCTCAAGTCTAACACCGTCTGCTCGCCACCGCCCCATACCTTATTAGAGATGGTGTGAAAAATCTTCATAGAAACTATATATTACCTTGATGATGCCTGCAAAGGTAAATAAAAAGGTAAAAAGGTAAAAAAGTAAAAAGGTAAAAAAGGTTAAGCAGAAGCAAAATACTTTAAACTCTAAACTCTAAACTCTAAACTTTATCGTATCTTTGCAACAAAAATGGCATCTTACGATATTGACACCCTCCATTCACACATCCTGCAGATACTGCTTTCGGTAGATCGTGTCTGCCGCGAACACGGCATCCGCTACTATTGTTGGGCAGGCACCATGCTGGGGGCTGTACGCCACCACGGCTTCATTCCCTGGGACGACGACATGGACATCTGCATGCCGCGTCCTGACTATGACCGTTTCATGTTTCATGCCAGCGAGTGGCTACCAGAACCACTGGAGGCGCTGAGTATTGAAACTTCTGCTGATTTCCCAGGCACCTTCGGGAAAATAGTGGATAGCAGCACCACACTCATTGAGCGAGGACATAGCGACTACGTGGCAGGCATCTATATTGACGTGTTCCCCATAGACGGCATCACCGGCAACCCGCTGGGTCAGCGTCTGGCTACTGCACGTTATAAGCTGCTCGACAAACTGTTCTACTTCCTTCACCGTGACCCCTACAAGCATGGACATGGGCCCAGCGCATGGCCCATCCTGCTCATCCAGCGACTCTTTACCCACGAATGGGTGCGCCGGCAGTTGAGGGCGGCTAACCTGTCCTACGACTATGAGCGTTCGGTATATGTGCTTGACTACGACGACGGCTTTCGGGGAGTTATCCCAAAAAGCCTGTTAGGTAAACCACAGCCAGTGGAGTTCGACGGGCACCTGTTGATGGGACTGGAGCATCCCGACGAGTACCTGCGACAGAAATACGGTGAAGACTACATGGTCGTCCCACCACACGACAAACAAAGGCAGCACGACTTCTACTACCTGGACTACAACCTGCCCTATAAGCAGTATCACGACCAGCGTACATTCGTGAAAAGCAATAAATGAGAATGGTTATAGCCTAAATCGCTGTTCCATCAGCTTCGATATCAGCACAAACTGATAGTAGCCAGCCATCATGGCACGGATGAGTCCGCGCTTGCCCATACGGAAACTGCCATCCATCACGTATTTCTTGAAGAAGCGCCAAACAGGACGCCAAATGAGCGACCACACACCATAACTCTTGTCCTTTTTCTTCTCTACCTCATTATCGGTGTATTGGTTCATCTTCACCATGTATTCATGCATGGTCTCGTCCATCAGGTGCAGCATACAAGCATCATTGCTGGCCTTCAGTTTTTCCACACGACCTTGAATGACCGGCAGGGAATGGATGTATGGAGGCCATTCCGTACCCTCCCTCACCATGAAGCGCAAAATGTACTCCGGATGGAAATCACGGATGAACATACCCATAAACTTATTCTTCCGGGGAATGAACAACCCCTCTGAACAGCTAGGCTGTGCAATATGGCTATAAAGTGCACTGCGCAGTTCCGGAGTGACGATTTCGTCTGCATCAACCACCAACACCCATTTATTGGTAGCAGACTGCAAAGCGAAGGTACGTGCCGGCTCTACGATGTTGTAATTTCTCTTGGGAAACGTCACAATCCGACAACCATAATGCTGGGCAATGCTTACCGTACGGTCGGTACTCTCCATGTCACACACCACCAGTTCGTCGAAGTCCTTGACGGCTTCAAGGCATTCACGCAGATACTTTTCTGCATTGTAGGTATTAATGACTACCGATATTTTGTTTTCTTCATTCATTGTGTGCAAAGGTACAAAATTATTTATAGTATATCATTTGTTTTTTAATATTATTTACTATCTTTGTCGCAAAATTCACAAGCAAGCAATGGAGAACCGCATCACCATAGGCTACGACGCCAAGCGTATCGTGCGCAACGCTACCGGATTGGGCAGCTACAGCCGCACATTGGTCAACGACCTCTCCCTGGCAGGCACCGACAGCCTCAGCATGCGTCTTTATGCCCCCGACGAGGGACGTGATGACCTAAGACAGCAAGTAGTAACACGACCGAATGTCCACTTTTGCTACCCTTCCTCGCCGCTCGCCACCCACCGCTCACCACTCACCCACTTTTATGCCAACTACTGGCGTAGCAGGGGAATCGTAGAAGACCTTGTCAATGACGGTGTCCATCTGTTTCATGGATTGTCAGGTGAACTGCCTACCGGTCTTAGTCGTGCCGGTATTCGTAGCATTGTCACTATACACGACCTCATCTTCATGCGCCATCCTGAGTACTACCAGTGGATTGACAGCAAACTCTACACCTGGAAATTCCGACAGACCATTCGCGAGGCCGATCATATCATTGCCATCAGCGAGTGTACCAAACGAGACATCATGCAACTGGGACATGTTCCCGAGGAGAAAATCAGCGTTATCTACCAGAGTTTCGCACCACGCTTCAAAGTCCCCCCCTCTTCCCCCCAAGGAGGGGTGTCCTTACCCCAAGTTGGAGTCCAGAGAGGCTCTTCCTATATCCTTTCCGTCGGTACCATCGAGGAACGCAAGAACGTGCTACTGGCTGTCAAGGCTCTCGAGTACCTGCCTGAAAACCTGTCACTGGTACTGGTGGGACGTTCTACCGACTACGCCAAGACGGTACGTAAGTATGCCGACCACCACGGACTCGGCCGACGTGTCGTCATGCGCCATGACGTCACCAACGACGAGCTGCCTCAACTCTATGCCGGTGCAGAAGCCTTTGTCTATCCCTCCCGCTACGAGGGGTTCGGCATCCCCATCATCGAAGCCATCTCCATGGGACTGCCTGTCGTGGCGGCTACCGGTTCCTGTCTGGAGGAGGCTGGCGGACCGCACTCCCTCTATGTGTCTCCCGACGATGCCGAGGGTCTGGCAGCCGCTGTGCGCAGCGTGCTCCGTGGAGCCTCAGGACGCGAAGAGCGTATCAACCGTTGCCGCGATTATATCCGACGCTTCGAGGGACAGGATGTTGCCCAACAGGCCATCCGTCTCTATATGGCCCTTTGTCATAATACGATATAATATATGAAAAGAATTCTTTTTGTCATGATCACCCTGCTGACATGCAGCGTGGTCAGCGCACAGCAAGAGGCTGCTAATGGAAGAAAGAAAGTAGCCGTCGTTCTGAGTGGCGGCGGTGCGAAAGGTATGGCGCACATCGGTGTGCTCAAGGTGTTGGAACAGGCAGGCATACCCGTTGACATCGTTACAGGAACGTCAATGGGCAGCATCATTGGCGGACTATACGCCATCGGCTACAATGCCAATGCCCTCGACTCAATGGTACGCGTCCAGGACTGGAGTTACGTCATAACCGACAAGGAGGACCTACGTAACCAAAGCCTCAACGACCTGCGGAAGCAAAACACCTATATTTTCAGTACTGGCGTGACCTTTGGCAAGCGCGACAAGAACGCCGGCGGCATCATCAAGGGAAAGAACCTGGTGGAGCTGTTCCAGCATCTTTGCACGGGTTATACCGACTCGCTTGACTTTTCCCGCGACCTGCCCATCCCCTTTGCCTGCGTAGCGACTGACATCATTGAAAACAGCGAGGTAGTTTTCCATAGTGGACGGTTGCCACAGGCCATGCGTGCCTCAATGGCCATTCCCGCTGCCTTCTCTCCAGTGAGAATAGGAAACATGGTGCTGGTTGACGGCGGACTGCGTAATAACTATCCCGCAGACATCGCCCGGGAGATGGGAGCCGATATTATCATCGGCGTCACCGTACAAGGTGCTCCCAAGAGTTCAGAAGACTTGGGGGGAACCATGAGCATTCTAAGCCAGATTATTGACGTGAACTGCAAGAACAAATATAACGAGAACCTGGCCATCACCGACCTCCATGTACAGGTTGACACCAAGGGCTATGGCTCCGCCAGCTTCTCGCAGGCAGCCATTGATACACTGATACGGCGAGGACAGGAGGAAGCCATGCGCCACTGGGACGACATCATCGCCCTGAAACAGCGCATCGGCATTGACGACACGTTCCGCCCCACCATCCTGCATCCATTGCGTCCGCAGGTGATGACCGAAAAACAGCATGTTACCAGATACACTTTCCTGAACATGACACCGCAGGCAGAACGGTTCATCCGCAACAAGTTCAACCTGAACAAAAGAGACAGCATTGATGCCAAGTTAGAACAGCAAATCATGACATCCATGCGCATTGACCTTTTCTACCAGACGGCAGAGAGCAGACTCGTTCCGGAAGGTGACGGCGTACAGGCCGTCTTTTCAGCAGGCAATCGCAAGTCCGTCCAGTTCTATGCTGGAGCACGCTATGACATGGAGGAGTATGCCGCCGTGCAGTTTGGACTTGACATTCCGCTGAAAACCGCCATTCCCGTCAGTACCGACATCACCTTGCGACTGGGCAAACGCCTAATGGCACGCGGTGAAATTACCGTCCACCCACGTAGCTTTACCCGTCCTTCACTCAGCTACACCTTTCGCCGGAACGACGTGGATGTTTATTTTGAGGGCAATCGCGACTACAATATTCGTTACAACCAGTTCCAGGCAGAGTTTATTCCCATCAGCCACGAACTACGCAACTTCAACATCCAATATGGGGTACGCTGGGACTATCTGCACTACCGTAATAAGCTCGGCACGGAAACAGCCATACAGGACGTGCTCAAAAACGAGCACTTCTTCAGCTACCATGCCCGTGTAAACTATAACAGCGAAGACAACTGGACTTTCCCCACCCGTGGTGCACGCTTCAAGGCAGAATATGTCTATCTGACCGATAACTTTGCCAAGCTCGAAGACAAGCCCGGCATGAGTGAAGTCAACGCCAACTGGCGCATGTCCTTCTCCTTGAACAGCCGCTTTACACTTCAGCCCATGCTCTATGGCCGGCTGCTTTTCGGAGCAGTTATCCCGCCCTTCTTCGGCAATACCATCGGCGGCGACTGGTTCAGCCACTATGTTGACCAACAGATGCCCTTTGCCGGTATCGGAAACATGGAGTACATTGACCATCAGTTCGTAGCTGCCCAGTTACAGGCGCAACAGCGCATCGGTTCCAAGAGCTACGTACTGCTCCGCGTGACGGGTGCCCAACAAGCCAACCACCTGAAGAACCTGTTGGACAGCCGTACCCTGCTGGGCGGTCAGATTTCCTATTACTACAATACACTCTTCGGCCCTGCAGGAGGTTCCATCGGCTACAGCAACCGGACCAAAAAACCGTATTTCGCCCTGAACATCGGGTATGAATTCTAATAAACGTGGTGCCGCCCGCACCACGTTTATTTCCTCCAGAAACGCTCGGTGATGTCTTCAAAGGTATTGTCGTCACGTCTGCGGTACATCCGTTGATTGGTCGTAGGCTTATTAAGCGGACCGAGATGCTGGATGTAAGGACCTATCTTGATGTAGTCAAAGTCAGTCTTATTGACGGTTGAAGACACACGCAGACGTCCGCTGTACCATGCCACCTTGAATTCCGGATGTTCTTCATGGATATATTGCGCCAAGATATTAATTCCCTTGGGGTCACCGTCGCCTCCCATGAAAGCAATACAAGTAATGTCGGTGCCATACTGTCCGACAAAGTCATCGATGGCACCGGTAGTAAGGGGTAATCCGATGTCCTCCCATAGGTACTTGCTGTGGCAGCCCGGGCAATGACACGGACAATTGGAGATATTAATAGCCAGCGTCACCTCGTCAGGAATTTCCTGAAAGACGACGCTGGAATTCACGTACTTTAGCATTGTTCTATCGTCTTACACTACTCCGCATGAGCATAGAATCGACGTGCTGCCTCCTGCTGGCGCGGTTCCGAGAAGTTGCTGACACGCTTCAGATAACCGATAATACGTGTCATGTAGTCGATGTTCTTCGAGTGGCAGTTCGGGCACTCCTTGAGGTAGCGTTTGTCGATGGTTCCGCAGTCGTTGCACACGGTGTTGGGGATGTTGAACGTGAAGTAGTTGCAACCCTCCTTGGCAGCCACCTTCAGCAGGTGCAGGTACTGCTCCTTCGAGAGGTGCTCGTCCAAGTTCATGTGGAGGGCAGAACCACCAGTGAGGTGCTCAATGTAGGGAGTACCATGCAGTTTGAACTTGTCGATAATGGTCAGCGAGTCGTCCTCTACTACGTAGAAGTAGCTGTTGTAGCAATCGCGTGGCACGAAGTAGCCGTCCTCGCGGTCCCACTTGGCATGCTTCACACCGACGTTCTCAGCAGGAATCATCTCACAGTTGAACATCACGTCCTTCGTGCGGTACTGCTTATTGTACTTCTCGATGAGTCCGAGGATTCCTTGTACGAAGTGCATATAGTCATCGTTCGGTGTAATCTTCAGTCCCATGAATTCGGCAGCTTCCACCAGTCCGTTGATACCAATGGTGAGATACTGGCGTCCGATGTTAATGTATCCGGCATCGAACAGCGGCAGCATGCCGTGTGCCTGCAGTTCCTTGAGGTTCTCGTTGTAAGCCATTTGCACCTTGTGACATAGATCAATGACACTGCCCAGATATTCCAGGTAGTCCATCTTGTGGTTGACGGCATACTGGATACAACGGTTCAGGTTAATTGTGAGCACCGACTTCGAGCCTGTGCTGACACCACCGGCACCCAGCGTGTAACTGAATCCGTTGTCGGTAATCTCGTTGCGCAGACGGCAGCACGAGGAGAGTGAGTCGGCATTGTCACTCATGTAGGTGAAGAACGAGTGGCCCTCGGAGTACATCTCAGCCGTAAAGTCGCCCCACTCCTTGTCCTTGCACTCACCGTTCTCGTCAACGAGCAATGCCATGGTCTCGACGGGGAAGGTCAACAGGGTCTTCGTACGCTCGTGGTTAAACCATTTCATGAAGCGCTTCTGCAACCAGGAGAGTCCGTTCCAGTCGGGTTTGGAGCCGTCGGGGAAGTAGAATTCGCCAAAGATACTTTCGAAGTAGTAGCGGTCATAATATGCCACGTTCCAGAATACTGCCTGGTAGTTACGGGCACCTGTCGGTTGGTTGAGGGAATATACTATCTGTTCAAAGTAGTCGGTAATGACCTTGTCGAGTGTGCGGTGCTTCAGGCTGAGGTCCACCACCTCGTCGGCACGTGTGTAGTAGTCCTGTCCAAACTCTTTGCCAATGAAGTAGTTCATGTACATAAGAAACTCCGGCGTAGCACAGGCACCGCTCAGCATGGAGCTGACCATGAACACCATGTTGATGAATCCGCCGCAGTAGCTCTTCAGGTTGGTGGGAGCTGTCGAGTTGCCACCAATGCTGGTCGTACCGCCGATAAGCCAGGGGTACATGGTGATGGAGGCACAGTAGTTGGCCAGCGAAGTTTCATCATTCTTATATATAAAGTGGTGTGTCAGCTTATCGATGTATTCGTCAGCCAACTGCTTGCCGTACATCTTCTTGATGCGGTCAGTAAGCAGACGACGGTTCAGTCGGATGAAGCTGGACTTTGGTAACTCGCCAATGAGCGTGGCAATGTTCTTGTGCTCCACGTTGGCGTTGGCATCGTACTTTGAACCCGTGGCTGCATTGACAGACTCCACATAGTCTGAAAGAAACTGCAGCTTGGCAAGTGTCTCACGGTCTTCGGAGTGCTGCTGACGGTAGAGCATGAACGACTTGGCCACCTGATAGTAACCTTCACGCATGAGTGCTTCTTCCACCTGATTCTGAATATCCTCCACCTTGATGTCGTCGTGCATGTCCAGATGGCTCAGAATCTTGGAAATGGTGCTCAAATCAGAAGGCACATTCACACTTTCGAACGCCTTGACGATGGCGTTCATAATCTTGTCTAACGAAAAACGGTCTTTCGAACCGTCGCGTTTGGTAATGGTGAAATTCTTGATTTCCATTATGTTATGTCAAATATTTATAGTTGTTTTTTCATTTGTCTTTGTATTGTGAAGTTTTCCGTTTTGGACAACTTTTTTGTTTTTCATCAATAAAAAGTTTCCCGTTTTGGAAAATCGGAATCGCTTGCAAAGGTACAAAAAAAAATAATATGACGTATCACTTTCGGCAAAAAAATTTCACAAAACTTTCAAAGGTATTTGTCGTTTCAACGAATAATTGTACCTTTGCAGCGATTAAGAATCAGTATATGAACGCGATACAGGCATTAACTCAACAACGACTTCTTTTGCAGCTGGAATATGCCACCGAAAAGGAGTCCTTCAAACGGCAGACGGAGGAGAGCGGCATCGACCGTAAAGTGAAGCGCGGCGATGCCTGGTGGCCGTTGCGCTTGGGGCGTTCCTACTATAACTCCATGAACCAGCTGGCCATCGAGGTGTTTCGGGAGGGCGACAACGACATTGACCATAACTTTGAGTTTGGACGGCCGGTCATGTTCTTTACAACTTCCACTCACCATTCACCACTCACCATCAGCTACCTCCCGTTCACGGCCACCATAAGCTATGTCGATGGCGACCGCATGGTCATCATACTGCCAGACAGCGGACGGCTGCTCGACCTACAACGGCAGGAGGCGGAACTGGGTGTGCAATTGTCGTTCGACGAGACCAGCTACCGTTGTATGTTCGATGCGCTGGACCGTGTGATTCGTGCCAAGGGACGACTGGGCGAACTACGTGACCTCTTCTTCTCGAAGCAACGTACCCACACATTCACCTTCGAATACATGCGGTTTCCCTATCTGAACAAGACACAGGAACGGGCAGTCAACGAGGTGCTGCGTGCCAAGGACGTAGCCATTGTTCACGGACCGCCGGGCACGGGAAAGACCACCACCCTTGTCGAGGCTATCCGCGAGACGCTGATGCGAGAGCCGCAGGTGTTGGTGTGTGCACAAAGCAATATGGCAGTCGATTGGATTTCCGAAAAACTCGTTGACCGAGGCATCAACGTGCTCCGGCTGGGCAATCCCACCCGTGTAAACGACAAGATGCTCTCGTTCACCTACGAACGACGTTTCGAGGCCCATCCTGAATACCCGCAATTATGGTCTATACGCAAGGCCATTCGCGACCTACGAAGCCACCGCAAGCGTGGCGACGAGAAGTACCACCAGAAGATGGACAGTCTGAAGAGCCGTGCTACAGAACTGGAAATCCGCATAAACAGTGAGCTGTTCAGCGAAGCACGCGTCATTGCCTGCACACTGGTAGGCTCTGCCCACCGCCTGCTGGAGGGCATGAAGTTTGGCACGCTGTTCATTGACGAGGCAGCACAGGCGCTGGAGGCAGCCTGCTGGATTCCCATGCGTCGTGTCGGCCGCGTGGTGTTGGCGGGCGACCACTGCCAACTGCCGCCGACAGTGAAAAGCATTGCCGCCCTGAAAGCCGGTTTGGGCATCACGCTCATGGAACGTCTGGTAACGCTGCACCCCGAAGCAGTCACGCTACTGAAAGTGCAGTATCGCATGAACGAGGACATCATGCGGTTCTCCAGTAATTACTTCTATCACGGACAGGTAGAGTCGGCCCCCGAAGTGAAATTCCGCAGCATCCTCGACCTGGACAGGGCGATAGAGTGGTGCATCCCTGAAGGGGAATTGAGGGAGGTTACAGGTGACGGCTCTTCCTTGATGAATCAGCTTGAGGCAGAACTGGCACTCAGTGTTTTGCAGCAGTATTTCGAGCGCATTGGCAAGCAACGGCTGATTGACGAGCGCATTGACGTAGGCATCATCTCACCCTATCGTGCCCAGGTGCAGCTGTTGCGACGCCTGTTGATGAAGCGTGAGTACTTCAAACCCTTCCGCCGGCAGATAACGGTAAATACCGTCGATGGCTTCCAGGGGCAGGAGCGCGACGTCATCGTCATCTCCATGGTACGAAGTAACGACAACGGACAGATAGGTTTCCTGCGAGACCTGCGCCGCATGAACGTTGCCATGACCCGGGCCCGCATGAAACTCATCATCATCGGTGACCCCCAGACATTAACCCGCCACCCTTTCTACCGCCAGCTGTGGGACTTTTGCTCAGAACTTTGAAAATTGCGCGTTTTTATTTTGTTGTTTCGCCGAATCGTTGTACCTTTGCAGTCAAGAAAGACAACAAAGATGAATTCTTTAGAAATCAGAAAGGTTACTAATAACCGAGAACTGAAGCAGTTTATCCGCTTTTACTATGACCTCTACCTCGGGAGCAAGTATGCCGTTCCGTTCCTTTTCTTCGACGAATGGAACACACTGAGTAGAGACAAGAACCCTTCATTTGAGTGCTGCGACACCGAGTATTTCATGGCCTTCAGGGACGGGAAAATGGTAGGTCGTGTGGCAGCCATCATCAACCGTCGTGCCAACGAACGGTGGAACCGCCAGCTGGTACGCTTCGGTTGGTTCGACTTTGTTGATGACCTGGAGGTGTCACGTGCACTGCTACAGGCCGTTGAGGATTGGGGCAAGGCACAGGGCATGACGGAGATTGCCGGTCCGCTGGGCTTTACCGACATGGACCGCGAGGGCATGCTCATTGAGGGTTTCGAGGAGATGGCCACCCACTACATCAACTACAACTACCCCTATTACCCGAAGCACATGGAACAGATGGGCGGCTGGCAAAAAGACAATGACTACATGGAGTACCACGTGAAGATACCCGACGTGGTGCCCGAGAAGTTCAGCAAGTTGTCGGACATGATCAAGAAACGCTACAACCTGCATACCTGTAAGTTCACGCGGCATGAACTCATCGACGGGGGCAAAGGGCGTGAGATATTCCACATAATCAACGAAACCTATAAGGACCTGTATGGTTATTCCAACCTGAGTGAACGTCAGATAGACGTGCTGGTGGATTCCTACATCAAGAAGGCCGACCTGAATCTCATAACAGGAGTCGTGGACGGCAACGATAATAACCGGCTCATAGGTTTTGGCATCACCTTCTCCTCGTTTGCCCGTGCCATGCAAAACAGTCGCAAAGGCAGTCTATGGCCTTTCACCTGGTGGCATGTGCTACGCGCCTTGAAGTGGCATAAGACCGATACCGTCGATCTGCTGCTCATCGCAGTATTGCCTGATTATAGGGCCAAGGGTGCCAACGCACTCATCTTCAACGAACTCATCCAGCGCTTTCAGGAGTACGGATTCAAGTGGGCCGAGGCTATGCCCCAGATGGAATCAAACCAGGGCGTCCAAAGCCACTGGCAGTACCTGGAGTCACGCCAGCACCGCCGCCACCGCTGCTATTGCAAGAAATTGTAAAAGGTTAGTAGTAAGTGGTGAATAGAAGAACTTCAAAAATCAAGACCATATGAAATCATTTTTGCTTATACTGTTTTCAACACTGGCGCTGAACTCCGTCTGCTCCAGCAACAAGACGTCTGACACCACTCACCACTCACCAGACACCACCAACCAGACACCACTCACCACTCACCAACTCCCAGACACCCTCACCATCGCCATGACGGGCGACATTATGATGGGTACCACGTTTCCCAGCATCCAGCTTCCGCCCAACGACGGTCGTGACATTTTCTGCGACACGAAGGAAATAACGCTACGTGCCGACTTGGCCGTAGGAAACCTGGAGGGAACACTCTGCGACGGCGGAACCACCAAGAAGAAACCCGGCCCTAACTGCTATGCCTTCCGTACCCCTACGAAGTTCGGACCACGACTGACGGAGGCTGGCTACGACTTTCTGAGCATGGCCAACAACCACGCCAACGACTTCGGACAATTCGGCATCGAGACGACTGAAAAAACACTCGATGAACTGGACATCAAATACACCGGCATCAAGGGACGCGTACGGACAGCTATCGTTGAGCGCAACGGCGTGAAATACGGGCTCTGCGCCTTCGGTCAAAACACCTATACCGTTCACCACAACGACCTTAGCACCGTGAAGGCCACCCTTGACGAACTGCGTCCGCAATGTGACATCCTGGTTGTGTCGTTCCACGGCGGAGCCGAGGGACGCACCCATACCCACCTGCCACACGGCCACGAGTTCTTCCTGGGCGAGGATCGTGGCGACCTGCGCACCTTTGCCCATTTCGCCATCGATAATGGTGCTGATGTGGTCTATGGCCACGGCCCACACGTCGTACGATGCATGGAGGTCTATAACGGCCGCTTCATTGCCTACAGTCTCGGCAACTTTGCCACGCCCTACGGCATGAATCTGACTGGCGTCACTGGCTATGCCCCCGTCGTCGAAATCAAGATTGCCCCTGACGGAACCTTCCTGGAAGGACAGATTCATTCCTTTATCCAGCAGAAAGGCAAGGGACCACGCCGTGACAACACCAACACCGTAGCTCGCGAAATCCGTAATCTCACGCTCTCCGACATCAAGGGAAGCCCCATCACCATCAGCGAGACGGGACACATCACATGTCAGTAAACCCATCACGAGCTTTCTCCCAAAACACTCTTAGAAGGATACATCATCTAAGGGCAAATTGACCTTTGTCAATAAGCTAAGAAAAAAGAGGAAAAAAAGGAGAAATTGCTTGTGTGTTCGCACACAAACACGTACTTTTGCATCGTCATTCAGAAGGTAAGCGTTCTGAATTGAGGCAAAAAGATGATTTCAGGTATAACAATTTTAAAGTTTTAGTCATATGATTATTTTCAATTTCGTAGTTCTGGCACTTGCATCAGTTATTAAGAAAGAAGCAATATCACTTGCAAAAAGTATTTAATATAGGTCACTAACATCATACTCAAGAGTTTAAAGAGGGACCATCGCACATAGCGGTGGTCCCTCTTATATAATTTCATAACACCGTTTTTACCTGCTGTAAACGCCGTTTAGACTGGCTGAAATTAACCATATCTTAACAACTTTTCATAAAAAGGTGCTGCAACTCTTTGAGTCACAGCACCTTCGCTTTCAAGTTTTGTACCCAGAGCCGGGGTCGAACCGGCACGGGTTGCCCCACTGGTGTTTGAGACCAGCGCGTCTACCGATTCCGCCATCTGGGCTCGAAAAGCGCTGCAAAGGTACGAATAAGTGAGCAAAGAACAAAATAAAAATGCAAAATTTTTATTTTTTCTTTCGAACGGAAGTACATTCGACGAATGTCAAAGGTACGAATAAGTGAGCAAAGAACAAAATAAAAATGCAAAATTTTTATTTTTTCTTTCGAACGGAAGTACATTCGACGAATGCCAGAGGTACGAATATGTGAGCAAAGAACAAAATAAACCAAGGAAAAAGTGCGAAAAATCTTTAAATATTTGCACGTTTCAAAGAATCTTCGTACCTTAGAGGGCTGAAATACTAAAATACTAAATCTAATTACGAATGGAGAAAAACAAGAATTATTTCTGTATCATCCTTGCCGGAGGGCGTGGGCGCCGCTTATGGCCTTACAGCCGTGACAAATACCCCAAGCAATTTCTTGATTTTTTTGGAACAGGACGCACGCAGATACAATCAACGTTCGACCGCTTTGCACACATTCTTCCAGCAGAGAATATATATATATGTACAAACCAGGAATATGCCCCTCTGGTCAGAGAGCAGTTGCCGGAACTGGAGGAACGGAACCTGATGATTGAGCCTGTCAACCGTAACACTTCGGCCAGTGTGGCATGGGCATCGGTGGACATACAATGCCGCGCGGAAGATGCCTGCATTGTGATTTCCCCCAGTGACCAGATTGTGCTAAACGAGGAAGCTTTCAATGCCGACACGCTGAAGGGACTGGACATTGTGGCAGCGCACGACATTGTGCTGGCCATGGGTGTCAAGCCGACACGTCCGGAACCCGGCTACGGCTATATCCAGATGGGGGAGTTGCAGACCGAGGCAGAGGTATTTCGCGTACAGTCGTTCACGGAGAAGCCTGAGCGCGAGTTTGCAAAGATGTTTGTGGAAAGCGGAGAGTTCTTATGGAATACCGGACTGCTGCTCTCCAGTGCTTCCCACCTGCGCAAGTGTCTGAAGCAAATGTTCTTCGAGATTTTCAATCCCGAGCTTTGTGCAAAACAAAACTATACACACCAGCAGGTGCTTCACTACCTTCAGGAGAACTATGCCTCGCTTCCCAACATAGCGATTGACAGTGGTCTGTTGGAGCAGGAAGAACAAGTGTATGTGATGCGCTGTGACTTTGGCTGGGCCGACCTTGGCACTTGGCACAGCATCTACGAATGTATGAGCAAGACCAAGGAAGACAATGTCCTCGTCAACTCACAGGCAATCATCGAGGACAGTCATAACAACGTCATCAAACTTCCTGAGGATCATCTGGCAGTCATCAATGGACTCGACGGCTATATCGTGGCAGAAAAGGATAACGTGCTGTTGATTTGTAAGAAGAGCGATTCGTCGGCACTCATTCGGAAATATGTGAATGAGGTGCAGATTAAATATGGAGAAGAGTTCGTCTGATTAGACGAACTCTTCTTGTATGCGGGCTGCAATTTGCTTGAATTCCTCTTCCGTGAGTTTGAGTTTCTCGCGGCGGAAATCAACATCCTGCTCCGACTGCATCGGAATCAGGTGGATGTGAGCATGAGGCACCTCAAGGCCAAGCACAACCTGTGCCACTTTCTTACAGGGGAACGCCTTGCCGACTGCCTGTGCCACGCGTTTGGCAAACAACTGGAAAGCAGCAAGCTCGTCATCGTTCATGTCGAAGATATAATCTACTTCGCGACGTGGAATCACCAACGTGTGTCCCTTCACCAACGGATTGATATCGAGGAATGCATAGAACTGCTCATCCTCGGCGCACTTGTAGCTGGGAATTTCGCCGGCGGCTATTTTTGAGAAGATATCCATATTGAGTTATTAAGTTATTGAGTTATTGAATTTATGCCAATGTAATATTGTCAATGCGCAACTTGATGGTACCGCGGGGAATCTTTATCTCAGCTTCATCACCAACTTTCTTGCCTAACAGTCCCTGGGCGATGGGCGTCTTGATGGAAATCTTGCCCTCACGCAGGTTGGCCTCGTTCTCGCTGACAATGACATAGCTCATCTTGGCATTAGTGGCCAGATTGGTCATCTCCACCTTCGTCAGAATCTGCACCGAATCAGTACTCAGACGTGAGGTGTCAACAATTTTGGCATCCTGGATGGCCAGTTTCAACTGGTTAATCTTATCTTCCAGATGCGCCTGTGCTTCCTTCGCAGCATCGTACTCCGAATTCTCGCTCAGGTCACCCTTGTCTCGTGCTTCTGCAATAGCAGCCGAAGCTTTCGGACGTTCCACAGCCTCAAGACGCTGCAGTTCGGCTACCATCTTGTCGTAGCCCTCTTGTGACATGTAAGCCATAGTTTTTTCTCCTTATTCTTTTTAGTTATTACTTCTTTAAAAATGGAGCATCAAAAAATAAAGAATCCCGACAACTCACACCTGTCGGAATCCTCATTGCCTTGAATGCTTCTTTTATTTAGTTTGCAAAGGTAAGCATTATTCTTCAAATTGCCAAATTTCTTCTCCAAAAAATGCGTTTTTCACGGATTTTCCACTAAAAAACAATCTTTTTGCCTTGATTTATATCAAGAAAGTGTTGGGTTTACACCGTATCTTTCCGATTTTCTTTTATTACACCATAAAATATCGTATCTTTGCATTGTGTTTTTCATAGTATTAGATTTAAGGTTAACAAAAGGTTGGGACTTGGCGAAGTCCCTTTTTTTATGTCCTTAAGTCAAGCCATCACGCTTTTTACTCTCTTGCAAACCGCTTGTAAGCGTAGTGCAGCACGGGGAAGAGCAGCAGGGCAGAAATCCAGCCTGCTATAACGTCTATGGCATAATGAGCATAGATATAGACCGTGCTGAGACAAAGCACGACATAGAAGAACATCAGTATCCAGAACAAACGACGGTTACGCGTCTGCCACGCCAACAGCATCAGCACGGTTGACACACCGACATGACTGCTGGGGAAGGCTGCCGTAGGACGTTCACCTGCCGCATGTGCATCGACAACCATCTGGTAGAACAGTCCATCAGGGTTGCCTGGCGTGGGTAACGCCTCCCGCATGGTCATGAAGTAGTCGTGCAAAGGCGGGAACACTCCAGCTGCTATCTGTTCCACCCCCACTGCCGGATAATAATACTGCGGGCCAGTCACGGGCAGGAAGACAAATAGTACATAATAGGCGTAGAAGGAGGCCAGTATCACAAAGGTAGCACGCATGAACTGGTCATAGCGGCAGAAGAAGTAGAATACCGTGACCGTGGCAATCATGGGGAAATAGGCCGTATAACCCATGTTCATGAGTTCGCTGAACGCAAACCACGGACATTTCTGCGAGAAAAGCCATGACGGTTGGCAGCCGAAAATCCATTGTTCCGTTCCTGCTGCAAGATGGTCGAGGTTGGGCAGAATACGGTTGAGCTCATACGTGTCAGGGTACCACCACGAAAGGAGCAGCAATTGGGTAGCAATACGTGCAAAACGAGTCAGCCGGCAGGGAATCAGGCGATAGACCAGCCACATGGCAGCCGTCATGGCCACTACATGGAAGCGTCCCCAAAGCATGGACTCCGGGTTAGGCAGTTTCACGTAGGCAAAGAAGATGAACAACGTGGTCAGCACCAGGTAACCCAGAATGACCCACTCAGCAGCAAACAACCCCTTCTTGGGTTTCTTTTCTATCGCGAATAAATCTTTGAATTTCACTTATTACCTATTACTTGTGTGTTATCACTTTATCCATCCGTTCTCCTTATACCACGCAATAGAACGGCGGACGCCCTCCCTCAGTTTGACTTCCGGTTCGAAACCCAGTTCCCGTCGGGCAGGCTCCATGTTGCAGCGCCAGTTGCGCTGACGCAGTATGTTGAACTTGTCATTATTCAGTGCCGTCATTCGCTTCGTCCAACGCCCCCAGTACTCACCGCAGAAAGTAATGATGCGCAACAGCCAGATAGGAGCTGTGACACGAATCCACCAGGGGTGTCCCAGTTCCTCATGGACATAGTCGCTGAAGGTGGCCGACTGATAGACCTCGCCGTCACTCAACATATATTTGTGCCCTGTTTCTCCTTTCTCCATAGCAAGGAATACGGCCTGCACCACATCTGTGACATAGATAAACGTGATGTCCTGGCGTTGGAAGCCCACAGCAAAATCCATGTGGTTCCGGATACTCTGAATTTGTAAGAAATAGTCCTTTTCCCTCGGACCATACACGCCCGTTGGTCGGAGGATGACATAATTTAAGCCCCTTAAGTTAGGGGGTTGGGGGTCTGAAGAGTCCTTGTTCATACCCCTATCGTCCCCTAACTTAGGGGACAATGAATCCAGGAAACGTTCAGCCTCCAGTTTACTACGTCCGTAGGCGGTGTTTGGCTGTGGGGTGTCCGTATCCTGGATTTCCTGGTAAGGCAGCTGCTCGTGAATGGCACCCATAATGCTCAGGCTGCTGATGAAGACAAAACGCTTCAAGGGCATACCAACGGCCAGCAGCGCACGGACCAGGTTTTTCGTGCCTTCCGTGTTAATGCGGTAGAAATCCTCCACATGCAGGCATTTTGTCGCACCCGCAGCATGTACCACATAGTCAAACTGCACATTTCCCAACTGTTGCTCAAGCTGTTGCTGAGAAGAGAGGTTCAATTCAACGAAGTGGATGCGCTCGTCCTTCAGGTACTCCCGTGAGCTGGACTTGCGCACGGCAGCCCAGACGTCGAAGCCTCTTCGCAACGCCTCTTCCACAATATGTGAGCCTATGAAACCGCTGGCTCCTGTAACCAATATCTTTTCCACTCTCAACGCTAAACTCTAAACACTACTTTTTCACCACCACAATAGGTGCCTTACCGTAGTCAGCAAATATGCTGAAGATGTCACGCAGCGCCTCATAGTTACTATTGGAGTGCGACACCTTGCTGACATTAAACAAATACTGTACCTGAACCTTTCCGCCATACGAAGAGACAGAGTAGCGGCCGGTGATGCCCTTGTCAGGCGTCGATACCGATATGGGCTTCTGGCTGCTTTCCAGCATATAGCCCTCAGGCAGCGTGATGTTGACGGTTATCTGCTGCATCTCCTCACAGGGGAAGTCAACAGGCATCAGGCGTTTGCCAGCCTTGAAGGGATTCTCGGCGATGGGGGCAGTACGGAAGGGGCACACGCTGATTTTGTTGCCGCTGACCTCACCACGGATGGTGAACGGAACACTGTCCGTGGCCTCAGCAGCAAATGCGCTTTGTCCACCGTTGGCACGTTGCTGTGCATGATAGCAGGCAGCAGCCAGTCCCCTGTAGTGGGTTGTCTGGGTACCGCTGAGCACACCGTCGGCAGAAAGCGTAGCCTCAACAATGGCCGTTGTCTGCGACCGCGAAATCTTCTGCAGGTTCACCCACTGGCTCTTCTTGTCCTTGAGTATCAGACGTGCACGCTCCACCAGCAGCGTTGCAGGCAGCACATTAAGCCAGCCGTCTGCCGACGAGGCATCGACATAGGCATACTGCTGTGCAGACTGCTTGATGCCGACGACGAACGTGGTGAGTTTCTGGTACGACGGGAAGTTATAAGGCATCTTTCCCTGGTCGCGGCTACGAAGCACCACGGGGGTTGCCTCCAGTCCTACATCCTTCAGCGACTGGATGAGCAGCATGTTGATATCGGCATTGTTGCCCGTTCCCTGCTGCAGCACCTCCTTGGTGGGCTGCGGCCACAGCTCGTATTTGCCGTTCCATGTGACGTGCTTCATCACCAACTGATAGACAGCAGCGGCACGCTCCTGCTGGTTGGCAATGTCCTGAATGTGGGCCTCCTGCAGTTCCTGCTGCAAGGGACTGTGTGCGTTCAGTTGTAGGTTGAAGGGGTCGGCACCGAGAATCATCTCGTCAATCTGCTCCCACGTCCTGGCAAAGTCCATCTCCGACATGCCAGGCAGCCGGTACGTCTTCAGTTCTGCGGTGACCCCTGCACAATAGTCGTTTACATTCCATACATAGTCGTCTTTCGGCATCCCCTTCAGGTTACGTCCCGTATAGATATAGTGGTTGGTGACTATCGTCACAGGATTCGACAGTGGGTCGTTGACCAGTTTGAACTTCATGGAACCGGCATTGCAGGTATAGGTCAGGCGCTGTATGCCATGGTCCTCAATATTGTATATCAGATAGCTGGGGATGTCCATGTCCAGTCTGGCAAAGACCACGGGAATCTCACACTGTGCATGCCAGTCGCGCAGTTGCCAGAACAGCGGGCTGTGGATGCTGTACTCAACATCAATCACAGTACCCTCCTTTACATTGGGAACGGTAAACTCCACCTGATAATTATGCTCGTCTATTTTCGTTTTTACTATGTCACTCTTCTTCAGGTGCGTCTTCACCGCCTTGCTGCCATCCATATTGACGGCAACCGCCCTGATGTCCTCCACGGACTCATCGGCATCAGCACCAAAGACACCTTCCACCATGGAAACACCCTCCCCCTCGAAATAGGAATCAGAACTGCCGCCTGGCTTTGGAAGCGCCTTAGCCGTGACCTTCGTGCCACCGATGGTGTTGATGGAAACCATCTGCTGATATGGTATGACCACCTTGGCGAAACGGACACCTTCAGGCTTCAGCACCTTGATGCGGAACCGCTCCTTGTAATCCAGCAGGAAACTGCTTTGCTGAATGGTGTAAACCACTTCCGTCAGTCTGCAAAGCACTACGGCCTCTGCCGAGCTGTCGGCCTCATATACCGTCATCCTCAGCTCTTCGTCCGACGGCTTTCCGTACTTCATCTGTTGTGCAACAACAGTCAGGCAACTCATTGCCAGCAAAAAGAATAGTGATAATGCTTTCTGTTTCATTGTCTATGGGGACCTTTTAATGAATTGGCTACAAAGGTACTGCAAAGTTTAGAGTTTAGGGTTTAGAGTTTAGAGTTTTTGCTGCCACTTAACTTTTTTTACCAAAAAAATTTACCCTCCACCCTCCACCTTCCACACTTTTTTACTACCTTTGTCCCAACTAAAAACAAAAGACTATGGGAAAGAAGAAAGGTGGAAAGCGACTCAACAAAAGACAAGTCGTGGAAATGCTGCAGACATTGTTCCAGCAGAATCCGAATGAGACATTCTCGTTCAAGCAGATTTTCAAGGCCCTGAAACTGGATACGCACCCTGCCAAGATGCTCGCCATTGACTCGATGGAGGAGATGGCGTGGGACGATTTCCTGTCGAAGGTGTCAGAGACCTCCTACCGGCTGAACACCAAGGGACAGGTACAGGAGGGAACGTTCATTCGCAAGGCCAACGGCAAGAACTCGTTTATGCCCGACGATGGTGGCAAGCCCATCTTCATCTCCGAGCGCAACTCCATGTTCGCCCTAAACGGCGACCGTGTCCGCGTAACGCTCATGGCCCGTCGTCAGAACCACATCAAGGAGGCCATGGTGACGGAAATCATCTCCCACAAGATGGACCAGGCCGTCGGCAAGCTGAAGGTCGAGAAAGACTTCGCCTTCCTCATTACCGAAGGCAACATCTTCGTGCACGACATCATGGTGCCGAAGAAGAAACTGAAGGGCGGCAAGACCGGCGACAAGGCTGTCGTCAAGATTACCCAGTGGCCGTCGAAGGACTCGAAGAACATTGTCGGCGAAGTCATTGACATCCTGGGCAAGCAAGGCGAGAACAATGCCGAGATGCATGCCATCCTGGCACAGTACGGTCTGCCCTACAAGTACCCGAAGAACGTGGAGGAGGCAGCCGAGAAGATAGATGCCGGCATCACGCCGGAAGAGATAGCCCGTCGCGAGGACTTCCGCGATGTCTGGACCTGTACCATTGACCCCTACGATGCCAAGGACTTCGACGATGCCCTGTCCATCAGGGAGATTGCAAATGGCAAATCGTCAAATGGTAAGCTGTATGAAGTCGGTGTCCATATTGCCGATGTCAGCCACTACGTCAAGGAGGGCTCCACCATTGACAAGGAAGCCGTGAAGCGTGCCACCAGCGTCTATCTGGTTGACCGCACCATCCCCATGCTGCCTGAACGCCTTTGTAACTTCATCTGCTCCCTGCGTCCCGACGAGGAGAAACTGTGCTACTCAGCCATCTTCGTGCTCGACGAGGAGGCCAACATCAAGTCGTGGCACCTGGCACATACCGTCATCCGCAGCAACCGCCGCTATGCCTACGAGGAAGTGCAGCAGCTGCTGGAGCAGAACGGTGTGGTGGACGGTACAGGACAGCCGGCCCCGCCCGCCACGAAGAACCATCCCTACCAGGGAGAATATGCTGCTGAGCTCATCCGGCTTGACGCGCTGGCCAAGAAGCTCCGTGAGCGTCGTTTCAAGAACGGTGCCGTGAAGTTCGACCGCGAGGAACTGCACTTCGACATCGACAAGGACGGCAAGCCCACCCGCTGCTTCTACAAGAAGTCAAAGGACGCCAACAAGCTCATCGAGGAGTTCATGCTGCTGGCTAACCGTAGCGTGGCAGAGATGATAGGCAAAGTCAAGAAAGGTCAGAAGGCCAAGACCTTACCCTACCGTGTGCACGACCAGCCCGACCCCACCAAGCTTGAGGCACTGCGAGAGTTCGTCGTCAAGTTCGGCTACAAGCTTAAGACCAGCGGCACCAAGGGAGCCATCTCGAAGTCGCTCAACTCGCTCATGGACGGCGCACAGGGCAAGCGCGAGCAGAAACTCATTGAGACCGTCGCCCTGCGTGCCATGATGAAGGCCAAGTACTCCACCCACAACATCGGCCACTACGGACTGGCTTTCGACTACTACACCCACTTCACGTCACCCATCCGCCGCTACCCCGACACTATGGTCCACCGACTACTGACCAAATATCAGGATGGCGGGCGCTCTGCCAACCGCGACAAGTACGAAGAGCTCTGCGAACACTGCTCCGACATGGAACAGGTAGCACAGAATGCCGAGCGTGACAGCATCAAGTACAAGATGGTGGAGTTCATGTCCGACAAGATTGGCGAGGTCTATGATGCCCACATCAGCGGCATCCAGTCGTACGGCATCTATTGCGAGATTGACGACAACCACTGCGAGGGAATGGTACCCATGCACGATCTGGACGATGACTACTACGACTTCGACGAGAAGAACTACTGCCTCGTCGGTCGCCGCCGTCACCACAAGTACCAGTTAGGCGACCCCATCCGCATCCAGGTAGCGCGTGCCAACATCGAGAAACGTCAGCTTGACTTCACGCTGGCAGACTAAAAAATAACGAGAGGACATGTCACATCGGACATGTCCTCTCTTTTCAGTTGTTGGTTACCTTCACCATTTAAGGCTCTGGAGGCGTGGGTGTTTCTTTCTTCTCCTTATAAACCTTGCGGAACTTGATCTTCTTGAGTTCGTTCTTGATCTCCGTGTCGGGAGTCAGGATAATGCGAACCTTCTTGATACACTGTCCTGCATGGTACTCCTCAGCCGTTGCCGTGCCCGTAGAGCTGACACTCAGCTTCAGCGTGCCGATGTGCGGGATACGCAACTGGTGTCCGTTACAGAGAAGTTCCACAATCTGCTTGGAAACAGCGTTGTTCACCACAGGAACCTTCGAACGCTCCACCTTGGAGTCGCTGGCAATGTGGTTGAGCAGCTCTTCGTCCATGATAGTCGGATACAGACGAGTGCGGAAGTACCAGAAGCCGTACTGGTCCGACTTGCGGTTGTTGTTCTGGTACGGTGTTACATCAATCATACCCATAATACAAAATCTCCTTTCTTTTAATAATTAACCATTGTTGTTGTCGTTGTCATCATCAGAGATCCACTCACTCTTGTCAGTCTCAAACTTCACGCTACGTAGTGCGTCCTTGATTTCCTGACAGGGAATAAACAGCAGGCGTGCCTTCTTAACCTGTCTGGCACTGAGATACTTGCGGATGTCATCCTTCGCAGGGTCATACTCTGGATGACGTTCTTGGATTTCTGCCTCTGAGATACCCTTCGAACTGACAGAAATCTTGAAAGTACCCCAGCCCTCCAATTTGATGGCGTGCCCGTTACAAGCCAACTCCTTGATCTGCTTGAACTGTGCGTCGTAGATGTTGGCAATCTCGCTTGCCTCAATGCTCGAGTCGCTTGCAGCATGTTCGCTGAGGGTCGTGGCATCCACAGGCGAAGCCTTACGTGCACGGCCATAGAAAAACTGATAATTGTCGCTCTTGCGGTTGTTGTTCTGGTAGAGCTCAATAATAATCTTTCCCATAACTTTTCACTTTTTTTGAATTACGTTATTTGTCCCAAAAATCCTCCAGCCCCATGATGTTATTAGGGTGGAAACGAGAGTTTTCAATAGTCGCCTTCGGCCCTTCCACTACAATTTCGCCGATACCGTAACTAAGGAGTGCTTGAACCAGGTTCTCATAATCACGTCGTGACAGAGGCTCAGGCCAGCCGTTGCTACCACAGAGATAGAGGTTGACACCCATGTTAATCCAACTGCTGCAATGAAGCGGTTCTATCCACATGCCGTTCTGTCTGTTCAGGCAGATACGTGGACAATCCACCCATCCGTGATAGCCTTTATACCTGACAGGAAGTGTCTTACTGGGCAGTCCGTGTCCGCCGTCAACGTTGATTCGCAAGTCTGTCAGCCAGATGGCCTGCCAGCTTTTGCTATACTCGCCGACGGTCAGCAGCAGCCGTCCTTCCTCCACATCCAGGTAGCGGGTGATGTCGGTCAGTCTGAGTTCTCTTTTCTTTTTCATATCTTTGCTTTTTATGAAGTTCAACTACGTTTTGTTCGTTTTCCTGATGCAAAGATAAGCAGATGTCAAAAATTAAAATCCACAAGATTCAAAGATGGCGAATCTTGTGGAAGTATATGGAAAGATATGTATAAATCAGATGGAAGCGATATGGAAACTATGCTTTTTTAACGTAAAAGTAGGCTTTTTGCAACTCCTTTTGCAACTCCAGGCAGATGGAACATAGTCTTGTGTAGCCGTCCTCCGATTGTTTGCTGCCTATACCCCTCTTTTCGAGGAACGCACCTTTCTTCCATTCTTCGAAAGGATAGTTTCCCAGATAGCCGCTCCTGTAGAGGTTGATGGCTGCCGCAACGCCTTTCATCTGTTCGTCGCCAAACCATAGTTTCATCTGTCCGACAAACGTTGATGTCTTGTTATCCTTCAGGAAACCATGATCCTTCAGAATCCGCCACAGTGCAAACCAGTCGTACTTGGCACAGATATTAGGCACGAAGTTGTCGCCTATCCAGTCGCGAAGCTTCTCGAAATCCAGACAAAGGCCGTTGAAGTCTCTCTTCTTGAATACAAGGTTATAGGCAGTCTCCTTCTTTTCTTCCGTCTTCTCTTCCTTTTTCCCTTCGGTATGTTCTTCTACTGGGTTTCTGTCGGCAGCATCCTTCTTGCGTAACCACTCCATCCTTTTCAGAAAATCGTAGAAGTTGTCTGGAGTCTTTTGTGCCTCTAACTGTAACTTACTGAAACGTCCAGAGGGGTCAAAAACTACCACTTGTATATCCTGCTTCCTGTGGCTGATGGCGAAGAGCTCATGGACCTTCTTCTTCAGTGAAGTCAATTCCTTATCCTGTTTCTTGACCTTGTCCTTCAGTGTCCTGAATTCCGTCACGCTGATCTGTATCAGTTCAGGTTCATCGGTCGAAGGTCCAGAAAGTCCAATTCCTTCGTCTGCCCCCATCCTGTAGCTGAAGGGCAAACCATGTCGTGGCTCCATCACTATCGTGCGTGCCCCGTATCTCCTGACTACGGGCATTGCCAAACTCCTTCCATTCATCATCAAAAGCGTCCTCCTACTTTATATATAATAATATGTGTAATACGTTGCAAATATAAGTAAAAATCCATTCCCTACAATGTCTTTTCTGTTAATATTTGTAAAAGCATGTAGGTTTTGTTGAAGATGGTATTTTCGCCTCCAAACCATGATGTTGAGTTTGATGGGCTTTTGTGTTGAGTTCGATTAGCTTTTGTATCGAGTTTGATGGGCTTTTATGGTCAAATATCCCATCGAACTCAACACAAAAGCCCATCAAACTCGATATGAATCCCAGAAGAACACGATACAAAAGCGCGGAGAAGTCAAGTCCATACCAAGTCAGTGGATACTATGTCAAACAGAAATCAACAAGAAGACATGATTTTACTTGTTGTTTTCTTAAAAAAGAGCTAGCTAAATAGCCCCTTTATGTACTTTTCCTATCTGATTCATTGTTCACTATCCTTTCTCCATACTTATCACGGATAGTCAGGAGTCCAACCATCAAAAACTGATGAAACGTTAACATTTCCACATAAAGCCCATATAAAAAACGCTATGAGCAACAGATAGAAAAGAATTCCTAAAAACCAATAATTATCTCTTTCCATGTTTCTATAGTTATATTCCTTTCAAATTATTATAGTACAAAGAGTCAACGTTAGGCGAAAAAATCAAAAGGCGGAAAACCATATTCATTTTTACACTTGTCACCTGAAACAAATAACAAATAAATGAAATAGAAAGGTATTAGTATGTACATTCCGTATTTCCCTATATCGTGGCAACGCTTAGTTGTTATTTGTATGAAAGGGTAAAACAAAAGAAAGCCAACTATTGAAATACTGGGGGTACTATAAAAAGCTGCGCCAACGATAAGCCATAAGACGATCCAAATACATAGAAAACAGATGTAATCTGATTGGGAGGTTCTCCCCTCTGAAGAGAACAAAAAAGTTCCCAAAGAAGGCTTTTCGGCCTTCCGGTCAGTCATCTCAGAGGAACTTTCTTCTACATTCTCTTCTCCGATGGATTCAAAAACTGTCCAATTAGGGCAATAATTCCTTGTTCCAAAATCACGATTAGGAGTACGATTCCCATTGAGTTGTTCGTCCCAACTTTTATTGGTTATGTTTTCATCTATACTCTTTTCAGAAGTACACTTTGGCATGAGTACTTTTTGCCCTTCCCAGTATTTATAAAGATTCTCATCCCAGAAAGGACTAGAGGGATTCCCATAGACACAGGAAAGTAGATGTATGGCTTCTTCATTTCCAACATCTGCACCACTTTTTAATTCATCCAATCCTGTAACATCACCTGTTATGGCCTTGTCATAACAATCTTCAAAATAACTCATACCGAATAATTTGTTCTATTACAAAACAATTACAGCTTTAATCATATTCTCAATCACATTAACCAACTGCATCATTTCCTCAATGCAACACCATTCATATTGGGAATGTTCAGCATTCTGTCCACTGTAAAAATCACTACCGCCACAAATCTCATTAGGAAAACGAGCTACCATCATAGCAGAGGTGGTACCACCACGGGAATATTTTGTTTCTATTTCCATTCCTGCATCGTGAGCTGCTTTTTGAATCAAGGCTGGTACATAGTCAGGCATACTATAGCCCACATTCTCATATTGCATCTGATCGTCTGTTTTTCTTATCTCAACAAACGGGAAAGCCTTTTGTGTCTTGAGTAAGTTCTCCGTTACCAATTGTTTTTGATAATCACCATCCTTTTGGTCGAAATACCTAAGACGCACTTTCACGACATAGTCGCTGGTAATTGTTTTGCCTGTTCTGTCTAAAGGATGTGCCATAGAGTAGCAATGAACATAGCCTTGTATTCCTTCACTTGCACTGGGATGAAGCTCTGGAGGCACCAGACCAATGAAATAGGCAGCAGCAGTTAACGCATCTGCATATTTGTTTTCCTTTCCGTTACTGGGGTGTGCCTTGTTACCCTTGAAGTAATAGGTTTGCCCAATAGCAGAGAAGTTGGCGATAGAAATTTCATCGTAGGTGTCGCCATCCACATCAACGACCACGTCTGGTTTATCACCAAATACTGCAGGCTCGTATCTTAGGGCAGCCTTGCCAACATCCTCGTTTTGGCTCAGAGCCACCATTACACGCCCATGTTTGAACTTCGGGTTCTTGATAAGTTCCTCTACCATCGTAACCAAAATGGCACAACCCGTTTTGTCATCAGCACCAAGCAAGGTGGAACCGTCACTGGTGACTATCGTTTTCCCCAATAATTCTTTTAAGTGTGCTCCTTGTGGTGTGTTCGGACTAAGCGTAATGCCAGCAGGCAAGGAAATATCACCACCGTCGTAATTACGATGAACGATTGGCTTGATGCCTTTGCCTGGTGCCTCAGGTGTCACATCAAGGTGAGCAAGAAACAGGATGGAAGGTACTTTCTTCCTGATGTTAGAAGGAATATCGATATAGACATAGTAGTCATCAGAAAGCGTAACTTTGACATCCTTACCGCCAAAGCCTTTCACCTCATTGTATATATGTTTGGCAATGGCTTTCTGTCCTTCGGTCATCGGAAATGAAGACATATCAGGCTCGTCTATAGATTGGCTCTCTATTTTCACATACGACAGGAAACGTCCAAGCATTTGCTCATTATCAACTTTAACAGTTAATGAACTCTGTGTCATGGCTGGAAGTACCGACATGGCTACAGTCAAAATTGTTAGTAATCCACGTATCATAACAGCTCTTTTCATACTTATAATATTTTTAAGTTGTGCCTACTCTATAGGTTTTCGGCATCCCCAAACATTTTGACTAGGAAAACGTATTCGTAATTTTTTCAGATATTGTCTTCATAATTCTGCCATTTTTCTTTCTTAACAAATGTAATGTAAAAGGCATATAAACATCCTAGAAGATAATAACCAGAACCAGCCCATAATATACCTTTAATTAATTTGACAGAATCGTATAGATCCGTATTTCTATGAAAAAGAAGAAAGGTTCCAAGTAAGATAGCCACAGTATATATGTTCATTGAGAAACGTGGTAATTTCCTCCGAAAATAAGCGATGCAGAAATTCAAGGAACAAAATAATGCAGTTGTAATAAACAGGTGTTCCTCGTTGACAAAGAACGCTATTATAGACACCAAAGGAACAATTATCATAATTATCCGAAAGGGAACAACAGCTAAGATACCCATGTATAGTATTGCTATTGAATAATATAAACACAACCCGAGACAAATACCATCAACGATTTCACCTGATAGATAATAACCAACGAGAATACACACAGATAAAAAAGGATAAGTATAGTCCTGAAGTAGTCCCATAAACACATTTATAAGCAATTGAGCTAGGCATACAACAGCACACGCAATCATCAGCCATCTTGTCTGATGGAAATAGGCGATGATACCAACTACACCAATAAGGACTCCCAAGGAAGTCAAAATAATAACGTTTTTAATACTATTATCCATGTTGTTTCAAAGTGTCTATTTCAGATATTTTATCACACTATTCACTGAAGAATATATCCGTTTCTTTCATTCTTTATCATCTACGTAAGTTAATACTTGGCAAAAGTATAGAATGTCTATAATCTGTAACCAATACTAATACCATAGCTCCAACCCTTAAAGGGGGTATGAGGCTTATTATACTTGTAATACTCGGTCCATTCACCACTGTCACCAAAGATATTGTATATCCATTCCATATAAAAGTCAGGATTGCCATACCCCCACGAGTATTCACCACGAGCGCGTATAGACCATCTGTCCTCAGGGCCAAAATAGTAATTAGCCCTCACACCAACAGAGCCTGTAATGTAAGTAGATCCTCCTTGCCAATGCGATACACGTAGAAGATTCCAGTATGGGGCCACCTCAAAATGTTCTGTTGGAGCAAAATTCAAACTCATGGATTCGCCAGCCATAATCATTAACATAGTCTTAGCCGTTTCGTTATCGTCAATGATATTCTTGCAAAACAGAGTAAGAGCTATGGACGACGCTCCTAATGGATTAATGCTCCAATAGTCCTTGCTTTTTGCAAAGTTGGTAATGAATGAGTAGGAAAACATATCGTCTCCAGATTCGTATGGAGTATAATCTATTCCCAAATCCAATGCTATACTATTACCATATCGTAAATCAGATTGTAACATGCCACCATGAAGGATGAACTCCAGATCATTGTGATAGGCACCTTTCGCTGATTTATAAAAATGGTCAGAATAATAATTATACTCTTGGGCCTTCGCAGTTGTCAAACATAGTAATGACAATATGCTTAATAATAATCTTTTTTTCATATCTCATAAATTTAGAATTACTAATTATTTACAAATACCATTTCCATGTATATTTATCTTTGAAATTCTCCAAATAATATGCTGCAGAGGGATGCCCATGTTTTAACGCTTCATTTATAAAGTGATAAGCATGATTCTTGTTTTTTCCACCTCCCATCCCGTTCCAACACATTCTGGCATAATCAAACATGGCATCAACATTACCTGCCATTGCAGCGGTGTAGAATATTTCACGAGCTTCTTTTTTCTGCTTATTATACAGACACCTGTAAGCCTTTTTATATGCTTTGTCAGTATCGATATTGCAAAATGGTGGAAGCATTTTTATTTCAAAATAGACATTTCTATTGGAAACATAAAAGCTTCCATTCTGAGGTTCATGTGATGTCCAATTTACCATATACTGATAATAACCTTTTGACAATTCCAAGCGAATGACACCGTCATTATCTGGATAATATGTACCGAGGTTGTTGTCAAAGTCAAACGAATGAGTTTCAAGCTCACCAGGTCTTCGCATATAGTCAAGAGTAATACTTGGTGCTCCCGTGATGCCTACGGTGTACGTGTCATTACCATACTGTGCATGTGCAGACAATGAAGCCAGCAAAAGTACTATGATTATAAAAATGGATCTCTGTTGTTTCATAGTTCATTACGTTGTTTTATTATTTACCAATCAGAATCATCTTTATATAATAACTGACCATTTTCTTCATACGATCTATCTTTATCTATCTCACGTCCTTGTCGATCATAATAGATGGTCAACAGGTATTCTGAGTATTTCAATGTCCCGTTTGAAAGAATTACAGTACAATATTTAAAATAGTCAGCATGTCCAATGGATATTCCTTTATGCTTAGCATCTGGAGACCAATCGTAATCAGGACCTAAATCCATTTTCCACTTAATCATTCTGTCATTAGCTTCTATAATTTGGCACTCTGACCAATAATTAAATGGCTCGCTATTATCTGCAATCCTAGTTTTCATTCTTACAGTGTAATTGCCATCTATGAGCTTTATTCTTATGTAACGCTTAAAATCTTTTTTTATAATATATTTACTTCCGTCACTATCGACTTCATCAGAAATTGTTTCACTTTTATAAACACCTATCCAATCCCCACAAATTGCAGGGCTTTGAGCCATCGCTGTTGTCATACAAAGCAATGACAACATACTTACTAATAGTACTTTTCTCATAATTATAATTTATTTCGTTTACCAGTTTTCTTTTTCGTTATAATATACCTTATGTTCGACTGGATGAATGTTTTTTTCATCTTTTATAAGATACCCATTACTATTTCGCCCTTCGCCCATAAGTTTCTGAGAGACATTAAGTCGGCCTCCTTCATATTTTACGACATAATGATACCATACTGTCCAATATAGATTGTCATCATCGTGATAGCCATTTTTATTTATATAATCATCAAAAGATATACTCCCATCTGTATTGATTACTATATGTTCGCCTTCAGTACGATCTTGATATTCATTACCATCAACATTAGTTATTTGTTTAAGACGCACATACACATGGTTATCCTCCATATCAATTCTTATAAAGTTGTCCCAGTTATAATGTTCACCGTCTCCCATAACTGCTTCTTTATGGTATTTCCACGTGCCTACTAATCGCGTATCTTGTGCATCAATCTGAATGCAACTGGCTAAAACGAGAAGTATTAATAATAGTTTCTTCATAATCAATTTGTTTTATATTTTACCAATCAGAATCTTCTTTGTATAGATTGCAATACGGACTTCCAGTCTCAGGAAAAATGATAGTACTTGTTGTTATTAATTGACCATGTGTGTCGTAATAAGCGGTTACCGATTTTTTGTAATAGTCCATTACTCCATGATTTAGAACGACTTTGTGATAGACTGTTTCATGTGTATGGCCAATCCTAACCCCTTGTTTCTTATCTGTTGAATCCCAATCATAATTATCCTTGTCATATCCAATCCAGACGATTTCATTAGTATTGGCAGATTGCACCTTACAATTATTCTCGTATGAAAACGGCAAACTCTCATCGGCTATTCTTCGTTTCATTCTAACTCGATACTGTCCATCAATTCTTTTTATTCGGATATATAGTTTCCAGTCAACAATACTTTGAAACTCTACTGTTGGATTCATATCACCATCTTCATATACACCAACCCAGTCCCCACAAATTGAAGGTTCTTGTGCCATTGCCGTTGCCAAACGAAGTATTGACAACACGCATACTAATAAAACTTTTTTCATAACTGTAACATTTTATTATTTTACCAATCCGCATTATCTTTATATAATTCACATTTTCGAGGAAAGCCCGTATTAATCTTTTTCTTGTTGATAACATGTCCTTGCCTGTCATAATGTGTACGCTCTAAATATGAAGAAAAACTTAGACACCCATTGTTGTATTCTGCACTATTATATACTGTATCATGAACATGTCCAACATTAATCCCTTGCTCTTTGTATGTTGAACTTATATCCCAATCATCCTCGTCGATTGTAATCCATCTAATAATATGTTCATCGCCAAATTGTACTTTACATTTCTTTTCATAAACGAAGGGTATAGTCTCATCTGCGAGTCTCCTTTTCATCATCACGATATAATCCTCGCCTATTTTTTTTATGCGAAGGTATAACTTCCAATCAGCAGGAATTAATCTGTCTTCTGTTGGATGTGGTTTAGTACTCTCAAAAACTCCAATCCAGTCCCCACAAATTGAAGGTTCTTGTGCCATTATCTCTATCGTACCCCAAAATACTGATAGGAATATAAGAATTAGTTTTTTCCCCTTATTCATTTTTAAAGATTTTAGTAGTTTTCATATAGATATTCAAGATTCTCTTTTGCATGTTTATTACCCTGTACTGCTGCTTTTTTCCACCATTCTTCGGCTTTTGCTTTGTTCTGTTTGATGCCGCGTCCGTTATAATAGCAAACTCCCAAGGCGTTTTGTCCATCAGAATAACCTTGTTCTGCCGCCTTTCTCCACCATCTCATTGCCTCAACTTCATCTAAGAGAACCCCTTCGCCTTCATTATAGCAAAGTCCCAACGCATACTGCGATTGAGCGAACCCTTGCTCAGCAGCTTTCCGATACCAAATTATTGCCTGATCCATATCTTGAGGTATCCCTCTTCCGGTTTCGTAACAAAAGCCAAGGTTATGCTGGCCTTCGACGTCCCCTTGTGCTGCAGCCTTTTGAAACCACTTTACGGCTTCCTTGTTGTTTTGTTTTACGCCATATCCATTTTGATAATAGTTTCCCAAAACGACTTGAGCCTTAGGCAATCCTTGTTTTGCTGCTTTTTCCAACCATTTCACAGCAATACCATAGTCGTTACGTTGTTCTCCGAAGCCATTTGAATAGCATAATGCCAAATCATACTGTGCAAGCGCATAGCCCAATTCGGCAGCCTTTTGCAGGTAACCATTATATGGGGAACCTTCTGCTTTCTCATAATACTCTTTTGCAATTTTTTCATTATTTGTTTCTTGCCCCCATATAACTTTTGGAACAAAAATAATGAAATATACAATTACTATAACTTTTGATTTCATAGATTATAAGTTTTATGTTAAACATCAGTCTTCCAATTGGTGAAGAATGCAAACGAAAGAATCTTCTACCCCATCTTTCCATTCTTTTCCTATATAATCACCATCTTGATCATAGTAGAAATAGTCTCTTCCTAATCGTCTATAGATTAATGTGTTTTCTTTATCGCTAAGCTCCAATACGTTGTAGGAATGCATGATGCAATTACCTATCACTCTTCCTTTGAATTTTTGACCAGTTTGCCAGTCATCATCTTCTCCCTTTACATAATATTTTATGCGACGGTCATTGCATTCTTCATCTACTAAAACTACAGTTTCGTTACTGCCACTTTCCCCTATACCAAAATCAGCAGGTTGAATGGTATATTCAAATATCTTGTTGCCTTGAATACTAAATTCTACATTCACTCGGTACTTTTCACCACTGGGGAACTCATCCTTGAAAGCCCCGTTCCATACACCACACAGTTTACATTCCTGTGCAGATATTGCTGTGTATAATGTGCAAAGCAATGCTAATATTAATAGCTTTTTCATAATTATAATGTTTTTAATTTACCAATCTGTTTCTTCTTTGTATAAATCAACATCTTTGAAAATCCAAGCAGATATATTTGAAACATCCTTTCTTTTTAAGAAATTTCCATGTTTGTCATATTCTATCAAGATTCTCTTAACAGGGTTGATGTGCAACACACCATTTGAATATGTAAGACGATAATGATTTTCTATTTGAAACATTCCAGTTATTACATCATTTTCTCGCCAATAATCCTTTTCACTTTTTTCATAAAAGAAAATTGTATTATCGTCAACATTTGTGATGGTACAATTATCATAATAACTTGTTCTGCACTTGCTGCATGCATTATCACCAGGACAAGTTTTCATCTTTAGTCGATACTCGTCATATTTGTAAATGCGAATATACAATTTTTCATTACACCAAATCCAGTCATCATTATCATCTAAATGTTGGAGCTGATATGTTCCAATCCAAGTACCAACAAATTTGGATTCTTGTGCATTAGACATGGTGGCATAAATACATAATAATGTAAAAAGGATTAATTTCTTCATAATTCCAACAGTTTACCAATTATCTTTCTCGTTATAATAAATCTTATGTTTGACAGGTGAAATATCCTTTTCGTCTTTTACAAGATGGCCATTCCCATTTCGCCCTTCACCCCTAAGTTTCTGAGATACATTAAGTCGACCTCCTTCATATTTTACATTATAATGATGCCATACTGTCCAATACAAATGGTCTTCATTGTCATATTCTTTTTTACTCAGATAATCATCAAAAGAGATACTTCCATCAGCATTTACTCTGACATTTTCACCTTCTGTTCGTGTTTGGAAATCCCTACCATCAACGTTATTTCCTACAAGTTTTAAACGTACATACACATTACTATTCTCTATGTCAATTCTTATATAATAATCCCAGCTTGCGTTTCCTCCATTTTCGTCTATATGCCATTTCCATGTACCTGCCAATCGAGTATCTTGCGCATCAATCTGAATGCTACTGGCTAAAACGAGAAGTATCAATAATAATTTCTTCATATTTGCCATACTTTTTACTGTTTACCAATTATCATTGAATAGGTCAAGGCTATGACCTTTCCAATTGGAAACATCCATAGTCTCGTCACCTTGATAATTCATATTTCTATCGTAATCTACTGAATGATATTTATAATATAAGTAATGAAGCACACCATTGTTTAATGTCAATTTTGTATATTGTGTAACGTCACTATACGAATCAATTTGTCCATTAACTTTGAAAGGCTCTTTTTTCTTATACGATTCAAGCCAAATGGTATTATCCGTAACTCGTGTAACAGTATAGGTACTATGATAGTCTGCCCACGTAGGATCTTTGACTTTAATTTTCTTTGCTCTCACATTATAATTCTCTCCATTCTTTGTAATTCGGATAACAAGTTTATAATCTGTATTGATTATTTCCGTAAATGTTCCTTCTGAATCTTTTAGGGAATTCTCCCAATCCATATCAGTATAACTCTCTGAAGTCCACGTCCCCACCCACGGATCTTGGTCTTGTGCTGTTATCGTTGTCAAACAGAACAATGATAACATACTTACAAATAATAGTCTTTTCATCGCAATAATATTTAATTTACCAATTATCTTTTTCATTATGTTATATACATATTGCATTAGGTCTTTCTTCTTGTTCCGATTGACTATAAAGATTACCATTACGATCATACCAAAAGAATACACTTAACGGCTTCACATGTAGGGTACGGCCAACTGTCCAAACTCTGTACTTGGTATAGTAATGGCTTGTCGTCCCATTATCATGCTTAACTTTGTTGTCATAGAATTCATTAAATGCAAGAGAGCCGTCAGGATTCAGTGCAACATGTGTGGCTTCAGAGTATCCCCAGAACTCTCCGTCCTTTCCCCTTTTGATACTTACATACCAATTTCCGTCTTTTTCATCAATTCTCATGGGCCAGATTTCTTCGCTATCGACATAATACCCAGGATAATGATATATCCAGGTACCACACAAATCACGACTCTGTGCTGAGACATTACAATACACGAGAGTGAACATTACAAGTAATAATAGTTTTCTCATCGTTATGCAGAATTAGGATCTTAATTAAACATTGTGCAGAGAGGACAAACGATAGTAAGCCCTCTCTACATTTGTGTTACTTTGACCCTCCCCTTACAGTATGACCACAATTGGCATTTGTACATGTAAATGTGGCTTCCCATGTGTAATTGTCTGATTGTTCTAATTTCCCACTTTTCATAAAACCACCACATTGTCCACACTTCCGTACATTGTCTGTAATAGTGCATTTGTTGCAACCTTGATCATTAACAACTTGCCATCCCTGTATAGCCATAATTGTTGCAGATGCAGAAAACACCAGCATTGTTGATGCTACTGCGAATAAAACTTTCTTTTTCATACTATTTAAACTTTGTTTTGTAGCCTACTCTTTAAGGTTTTCGGCTTCCCCTATTATTATTGAACTTACTCTTCCTCAAATGTAATGCCGATTCCATCAACGCCCGTTACCCGAACCTGTTTACTAAAAACTTGTGGGGCAATCGTTGTCTGGTAGCAATTATGTACAGCGGGGCGTTCGTATTCAATGCCCATCTCCTTCAAATCTTTCTTTGCATCTTCCGAGCCATTCTGGGCAGCAAGTTTGAACCATCTGATGGCTTCTTGCTTGTTCTTTTTCACGCCCTTCCCCTTTTTTAGAAGACAGCCATAGTTATATTGACATCTTGGTTCGCCTGCATCTGCCCCTTTCTTCCAATAGAAAGCTGCAAGTGCATGATCTCTATGACCATATTTTTTCCAATAATATATTGTACCTAAATTCAACCATGCAGTTAGTTCTCCATTATCTGCTGCTTGTTGGAAATAACAGACTGCTGTATCAAAATCTCTCTGCTTCATTTTTCCCTCCAGATAGTTGGCACCCATATCATTCAATGCGTCAGGATTGCCCAAATCTGCAGCCTCTTGTAAATATTTTTGGTATCTAATAGAATCATTAAATACGTTTTGATTCATACATGCTAATAGCCAACATGCATAAGCGTTTTTATGCTCAGAAGCTTCTTCCAACCAAAAAACTGCACTATCATAGTCAGACTTTGCATAGTATGCCCAGCCAACTAACGATTGTACATCAGCAGAATCCTTACATTCTTCTTTTGTTCCCCATAGAATAACGCTATCAGGTTCATTAGCCTCGAAATAGCACCATGCTAAAGCACGTGGTGCTCCATCATGTCCTTTCTCGGCGGCTTTCTTATACCAATATATAGCATTAGCCTGATGATAGTTTTCAACATACCAATAAGGCAATAAAAGTCTTCTTGACAAAATCGTATCAAATCTGCATATATCTCCTACTGTAGCCATGGCTTCTGTATTGTCAAGGAATGCAGCACGTAAGAAGTAGTAGAATGCCTTCTTATTATCAGGCACAACGCTAACCCCAAAATTGTAGTACCAGCCCAAAACATAATTTACATTTGCCAGCCTTTCCATTTCATCTTCAGAAAGGTATCGCATATATTCCATGCCTACGCTGTCAGCTTTCAAATAGTTTTGAAAGGCCGCAATAGTATCATGTTTCACGAAAACACAAGAGTCTGCTAAAGTGGCGTATGAAATAACATCTTTACTATGTTCCCAAGTAAAATCGTACTCATTCCTTGTCTTGTCTTTGTTGGAACTTCTTTTACCAGGATAAAAAATGCTATCTATTTTTCCCAAATTATCGGCTCTTAATAGATTGTTTTGCTCCATGAGACAAGCATATAACTCATAGATACAATTATTGAATTCAGCAGTATCTTTAGAAGATTTCAGCTCTTCTAATCTTATTTTGAGTTCTGCCTCTCGTTGATTGAGTTCTTCCAGACTTTGTGCGCTAATAGATATGGTAGCGAAGAGGCAACAAAGCCATAATATGTACCTATTCATTGTTGGGTATTATTAATGTTATTTTGCCTCAGCGTCAACAAATCAGATATTATCCTATAGACTTCAGCCGCAAAACTGGTTGTCGCTGGTTGACCATCTTTATACATCTCGATATATACACTATACAAAGGTTTTTCGTATGGGAAATAACCTATAAAGGAAAGATTATAACTGTTTGGGTCATCAGTTTGGGTAATATATGAGATGCCGCAAGACTTAACCATGCTGCTTTTTGCTTTCTTTCCTAACCCTTCTTCTACATGAAGTAACAGGGCTTGCTGGAGTGCATTCACATTTTCACTACTGACTCCCGGCACATGACCCTTGGCCACGTTTGTCACCCAGTCCAACATTTTAACAGGACTCATTCTTGCTTGGCACATAGTCTGGTAGTTTGTAATTATGCCTTGATGTCGAAGTCCCATCTTGTTAAGGGAGGCTTCCAATGTAGCATAACCATCCGGCAAGAACTTTTCTAAAGATTGAACAGTTGCTATGTCAGAGTTAACCAATAAACTACGTTGCAAACTCATGGTGCCATAGCCACCCCATTTGTAGTTGTGTTCACGGATAGTATCGCCTTTTACATCAACATAGACACCCTCCTTCGTGTTAACTACACTATCAGGGCTACCGCCGTTTGCCATCACTGACAGATAGGTCGCTGCTCGCATAACAGTAGGGAATGAATATAAAGGACGCTTCCAGCCTAACAGATTATTGTTGTCACCTTCCTTTTTGAAAAAAGTGCCAATAACAGAGTCTGTCTTTATGTCCTTTATTAATATCAGCACACTATCCATGCGCACCTCATTCTTTAATGTCATGTACAAATAAGCCAAATGAGCAGCTTCACTAAAAGGGTCACGTGAAGACATGACTTTTTTTAGTAGAATTTTCACAGGCTCTTTTCCATCAAAGTCAACTACAGTTTTAGGGAGGGGTAGGCGCTTGTTAAACTCTAATTCCTGTGATGCCACACCCTTAAAATTTTTCTGCAGTGTAACATTAGATAGTGATGATGGCAGGTCAATGTGTGTTGAGTTAGCTTTGTTACTAGAAAAAGCTGATGCACTATACAGGAGCCCTCTACCATAATTTTCCAGAGCACTTTTTATCATCTGTTTTTGTCCATAGGAACAGCCAACAACAATGCTGAACACGGATAATAAAACTATCCTTTTTGTGGCAATTATACAGAACAAGAGTTTCTTCATCTCTCCAATATTTGCCCAAGCAGATGCCCTATACTTGGCGGTTTTTTAGTTATTGGCTTAGCTATATAAATGAAGAAGCGTGGGAATCTACCTGTTACTCGTCCCACCTATCGAGGCTCTGGCATCGCCCTATCCGATGAACGAGCAACGCCGAAGCCCACGCTGATATGTATATATACGACAATGTCGGATACTACATACCCATGAGCGTCTTTGTTGCTTTGATTCTTGACGGATAGTTTGGAACTGCCAGATTCCGATAGGTCAAGTACAAAGCGTCAAGTACGCTTTCCTATATATAGGTCTTCACCCTTACAGTCCCGCCCTCAAACTGGGCTTCGGTATGAAGACATTGCAAAGATAAAGAATAATCCTGAGTTTTCCAAATATTTTAGAGGAAAAGTGGGAGATAGGTGTATTTTTCCGTAGAGAGATGCCATTTCGGCGGGAAACCCCCGCCGCTTGATTATATGAATTCTCAACAGCTTTGAGAATCAGTCTTTCTGCGAATCGGGCTATAGAAACACCGCCATGTAGAGCGGCAGTAATATCAAGTCCTGCTCTTTACGTATATCCTTCGAGTGAAGGAGGTATCGTTGCAGGATACGAGCCGAGAACTTTTTCTGAAACTCATCAATTGAAACATGAAGGTTGGATGTCGATGACTTTACTTCTATCGGACAGACTTTAGCTTTACGGGACAACAGAAAATCTATCTCATAATTATGTTTGCCCGATGGTGTTGGCCACGTGTGATAATACAGCTTATTCCCAGAGGCTGTCAGTATCTGCGACACCACATTCTCATAGACATAGCCCACATCAGCCTTCAGTTTGTCGCTCAGTAATTTTTGATAAATGACATTCTCCGTAAATTTATCATCCCAGAATGCGAGGGTGACAAATAGCCCCGTATCTCCGCAAAACAACTTGAACCGGTCGCGGTTGATGTGTGATGCCAATCCAGCACTTGGGTCGTTGGCATGATAAGCTATATTGACGGTCATGGAATCTTTGAGAATATTTATCTGACCTCTCAGCCGATCCAGTTTCCCTCCTTCAATCACACTGCTCACCTGATAGCGCGATGCATTACTGCTCAGTTGGGATGGAATGGCGTGAAACAAGTCTGAAGTTTGACCTGATGGGTCCAAATCGTAGAAATCCTCATCATAGAGGTCAAGGATGCTGCGCTTGCGTTGGTCAACAATGCTCATGTCCTGTGTGTCAAGGTAGTCATTGACAGCCTGAGGCATGCCTCCGACCAAAACATACAGACGGAAATCGCGCATCATACGACGATTAGTATCATCACTCAATGGACTCAGGCTATTAAACATTGTGCGCAATAGGGGAATAGTTTCATTATCTCCCAACGCCCATCGGAACTCCTCATAGTCCATGGGGAACATATCTAAACGTGTCTCCTCACTGGGAATGAGAATGTTTTTCTGCTGGGCATTCATGTCTGCTGACTTCCTTTTACGTTTAATGCTCAACAGGGAGCCAGTCTCGATGTAATCGTAGCGTCCATCGGCCACAAGTGTTTTAATGGCTTGCCGGGCTAATGGTTGCTTCTGGATTTCATCAAAGATGATGACAGACTTGCGTGGTTTCAGACTTGTCCGATAGTTAAGCTGTAATTGAGTGAAGATATAATCCAAGTTAGAAACATCCTCAAACAAACGGTGTATTGCTGGCGTTGCTTTTGAGAAGTCAACCAATATGTAGCTCTCATATTCATGACGAGCAAACTCCTCGGCAACAGTGGATTTGCCGACACGCCTTGCACCTCTGATAAGAAGTGCGGTCGTTCCGTGCTGATTTTGTTTCCAGCTCAGCATTTGCTCATATATCTTGCGTCTAAATATTCTTTCTGCCATAGTTTTATTATTTATTGGTGCAAAGGTAGCCATAAAATCTCAATTATCAAAGAGAAATAATAAAAAACGCCGAAATTCTCATAGGTTCAATGCTAAAAAACGCCGAAATTCTCACAAGATAAGGTGTTTTATATGACAAAATTCTCAATATTTGCTAATTGCTCTTGAATGCTCGTTTATCGCAAACCACCAAAGGGATTTACAAAAAATCGATGAGATGTTTTGTTCGGTTAATTGTGGAAGGCAATAAGATAATCTCAATAAAACAGAGCTCGCTCATGCTTCATCAAGCGTGAGCGAGTTCTAGCTGAGAGCCACACAGGCTTTATGATGTGTAGGGGATGTTGCCTTCTTACTGTCTTTCACGCTCGTAGGCCTTGAGAAGCTCGCGGACCTTGTTGTCAATCTGTACTGCCAACTGACGGTTCTCAGCGTTAAGACCGGGAATGGTCTGGAGGTTACCCATGGCCGAGGGCAGGAGGCTGGCGGCGATTTCCCCGCTGTTTACCTCGCTAAGCAGATAGGTGAGCAGGTCGTGCAACTCGGCATCGGTGACGCTGTGGTTCCACTTGAGGGCCTCCTCGATGCTGACCTGCTGCATAGGTTTGTTGCCCGTCATATCGATGGGAATAATCTGCACGTCAGGGAATGCCTTCTGGATGTCCGACAGTTTGCCGGCATTGTCACGGAAGGCCTCCACCATGTAGTCGAGCGCCACGTAGCGCCATGTCTGCTTGCCGCGGTTGATGGTGTTCTGGTAACAGGTCATGATGTCGTTATGGACCATGATGAGCTTGATGTCCTTCATGCCAGCCTGTTTGGCCTTGGCAATGACCTGCTGTAGGCGTCCCGGTCCTGTGAGGGCGGCGTCGTAGATGAGTCCTGCCTTCTTCAAGTTCAGCTGTCGCAGGGCCGTGGTCTTGCCGCATGCCGGAGCACCGGTGACGATGACGAGGTCGGTCTTGCCGTTTCTGATGGCGCGGTTGAGCATGGTGGTATAGAGCGTGTCCTCCAGCAGTGCCACTGCCTCGTTATAGTCGTTGACGTTGGTGCCGTTGAATCCGATGGGCTCAAACAGCTTGCGGATGCCGTCGGGGTCGAGTGTGTTGCCTGCCGAACCCAGGTACTTGTCGGCCAGCATACCGGTACGTGGCTTCGCCCATGCCCTTGCGTCGAGACCAGTCAGCTGGGGCTGCGGAGCCTCGGTAGTATAGGGTGCAGGATACTTGTTCATACGGTTGTGGCGACGGATGTCCATCAGCTTCATCTCATTATAATAGGAGTCACCGGGTATCTGGTAGCGGGCATTGCCGTCGGGGCGCTCCTCGAAGAGCATGAGCGACTCCTCGCCCTTATCGACGAAGGTCACCACACCACGAGGTGAGAGGTGGTAGGAGGCATCGCCCTCTACTGCGTTCACCAGACAGTTGGTGTCCCACATACGCTGACCAGTATCACAGGTGTAGTTGGTATAGACGGCCTTGATAGGGTTCACCTCGGTATAAGAGAGGTCTGACAGCACGTCCTGCGGCAGGTAGTTCATCTTGTCGCCGATGTTGCTGGGCGACATGATGAGATCGACGTTACGGGGCAGCTTGTCGTAGAAGATGGCCGACTGGCGTGAGGCGGCACGCATGTTGTAGCCACAAAGACTGTCACCGGCCTCGAAACGTCCCGACTGTATATAGACGGCCTTCACCTTCTTGCCGAAGAGGTCCACACCGCTGAGGGGCGAGTATTCGTCGGCTCCCGACTGGAACAGCTGGGACAGGGTGGTGGCAAAACCGATGGCCACGACGACGATGGAGCCGTCGTCGGCCTGACTCAGCAGCCGTCGGTAGAGCTTGTAGCCCTCGGGTAGTTTGCTGACATCTACCGAACGCTTGAACAGGGGCTGTCCCTGGCTATCCTTCAGGTCGCAGATGCCGTTGTAGGGTATGAAACAGCGCGGGTTCTTCACGCCGTTACGCTCCAGTCCGATGGGTATTTCCGGGTGACCATAGTAGGTATCGAATATATCCACGATACCGGCATTCTTGTCACCTTCACGGTCAACGATGATGCCTTTCAGGTCAACGAGTCCCTCGTCAATGTAGTGATTCAGCATCATCAGCGCGAAGAGGTCGTCGGTCGAACTGCCGAAGTCAGAGTCCAGAATCATCTGGATGGGTTTCTTTGTCTCTTGGGAAACTGGCATCGGAGTGCTCACCACTCCATTCTGCGTCTTGCATGACTGCATGCCTGTTAGCAACGCCACAGCTGCCAAAGCAGCAAGGAGGTGCCGTGTCATCTTCATTAATCTCATCTTTTTCATTGTTTTTGGTTATGTTATGATTTAGATGTCTGCAAAATTAACTATAATTTACTTACAATCCAAATGTTAAGTGAAATAAATTTGAATTTATTTTGTAGTGTCTTTGATTTTCATTACCTTTGCCGCCGTTTTATAAAACATACATTATTTATAATAGAGAAAACATGGATCAAGTAAGCTATGCATTAGGTCTTGGCATAGGTCATCAGCTGTTGCAGATGGGAGCCGACGACCTGAACATTGACGACTTTGCCGCTGCCATCAAGGATGTGTTGGCAGGCAACGAACTGAAGGTGTCAAACCGTGACGCCCAGCAGATAGTACAGAACTATTTTGCCAAGAAGGAGGAATCATTGAACAAGCAACGTGCCGAGCAGGGCAAGGCCCATAAGGAAGCCGGCGAGAAATACCTGACTGAGAATGCCAAGAAGGACGGTGTCGTCACGCTGCCCAGCGGTCTGCAGTACAAGGTGCTGCAGGAAGGCAACGGCAAGAAGCCCAGTGCCAAGGACAGCGTGAAGTGCCACTACGAGGGTTTCCTCATCGATGGCACGGTCTTCGATTCCAGCGTGCAGCGCGGCGAGCCCGCCGTCTTCGGTCTGCAGCAGGTCATTGCCGGTTGGACGGAAGGTCTGCAGCTGATGCAGGAGGGTGCCAAGTACCGTTTCTTCATCCCCTACCGCCTGGCTTACGGCGAGGGAGGTGCCGGTCCTTCCATTCCCCCGTTTGCTACACTCATCTTTGACGTGGAACTCATTAAGGTGATGTGATGGCGAAACGCTTCGCTTATAAAATGAAAAACTGAAAAATCAATTGTCAAATTGTAAATCAGATAACAAACAACAAATAAAAAAACATTCAAATGAAAAAATTAACTTTTGTAGCCGCAATGGCTATCGCCGCAGTAGCATTCTCTTCTTGCGGCAACGGAACACCGAAAGCAGACCTGAAGAGCGACATCGACACCGTCAGCTATGCTTTAGGTATGGCACAGACACAGGGTCTGAAGGAGTATCTCGTAGGTTCACTGGGTGTTGACACCGCCTACATCGACGATTTCATCAAGGGTATGAACGAAGGTGCCAACGCAGGCGAGGACAAGAAGAAGGTAGCCTACTACGCTGGTATCCAGATTGGTCAGCAGATCAGCAACCAGATGGTGAAGGCCATCAACCGTCAGCTGTTTGGCGAGGACTCTACCCAGAGCATCTCCTTGAAGAACTTCATGGCAGGCTTCATCACCGCCACCACTGGCCAGAAGGGTCTGATGACCATGCAGGAAGCCCAGGAGACCTCCAACAACAAGATGAAGGAAATCAAGGCTAAGGCCATGGAGAAGGAGTACGGTCCCAACAAGACTGCCGGTGAGAAGTTCCTCGCCGAGAATGCCAAGAAGGAAGGCGTGAAGACGCTGCCCAGCGGTCTGCAGTACAAGGTCATCAAGGAGGGTTCCGGTGCCATTCCCACCGACACCTCACTGGTGAAGGTACACTACGAAGGTCGCCTCATCGACGGTACCGTCTTCGACAGCTCTCTGAAGCGTGGCGAGCCCGCTGAGATGTATGCTAACCGCGTCATCAAGGGTTGGACCGAGGCACTGACTCACATGCCTACTGGTTCTGAGTGGGAGATTTATATTCCCCAGGAACTCGCTTACGGCGAGCGCGAGGCTGGTCAGATCAAGCCTTTCTCTACACTGATTTTCAAGATTCAACTGCTCGAAATTAAGAAGTAATGAAACGTACTATGTATATATTGGCACTCATCCTGGTGATGGGTGCCTCTTTTGATTCTGTCAAGGCACAGAACAAGGAACTGAGCCGCAGCGACTCTGTCAGCTACGCTGCCGGTATGAACTACACCATCGGTCTGCTGCCCTACCTCAGCCGTCAGGCAGGTGTGGACACCACCAAGATGGACGACTTCATCCGTGGCTTCCAGGAGTACCTGAAGCACACCGACGACCCCACATTCAAGGCATACGCTGCCGGTCTCGACATTGCTTCGCAGGTCAGCGGCCGCATGCTGCCCGACGTCCGCAACCGCTTTGAGGGAACGCAGGATGTCATCAATACCGACATGTTCTACAAGGGCTTCATGGATGCCCTCCACAATGACACCACCATCTTCAAGACCATCGATGGCGCCGGTGCCTTCTTCCAGGCCACACTGGCTGAAGACATCGAGCTGAAGAACGAGAAGCTGTACGGTCCCAACCGCGAGGCCGGCGTGAAGTTCCTTGCCGAGAACGCCAAGGACACCAGCGTCGTCGTGCTCCCCAGCGGTCTGCAGTATAAAGTACTCGTTGCCGGTACAGGCGACATCCCCAAGGCCACCGAGACTGTCAAGGTGCGCTACGAGGGCCGTCTGATCGATGGCACCGTCTTCGATGCCTCCTCACGTCATGGCGACCAGCCCGTGTCGTTCCGTGCCAACCAGGTCATCAAGGGTTGGACCGAGGCACTCACCCTCATGCCTGTAGGCAGCAAGTGGACGCTTTACATCCCTCAGGAACTGGCCTACGGCGACAAGGAGCAGGGACAGATTAAGCCTTTCTCCGCCCTGATTTTCGACGTCGAACTGGTTGATATCGACAAGCCCAAGCCCACCACGCCGCCGGCTACCACGCCCAAGAAGGATGTGAAGAAGAAACCCGCCAAGGAAACGAAGAAAAAGAAGCGTAAGTAAATTTTTGCAACGGGAAGTGTAATTTTTTTACACAAAATGTTGCTCGTTTCGTTAATTTTGCGTACTTTTGCCAACACAAAGTACAAAAGTATGGACAAAATTGACAATCTTGACAAAAAGATACTGAGCATTCTCTCCAAGAATGCACGTATCCCCTTTAAGGATGTTGCTGCCGAGTGTAACGTGTCACGCGCAGCCATCCATCAACGCGTACAGCACCTCATCGAGGGTGATGTCATTATGGGAAGCGGCTTCGACGTCAATCCCAAGAGTCTGGGTTATTCCACCTGCACCTATGTAGGCATCACCCTCGAGCGAGGTAGCATGTATCGCAATGTGGTAGAACGCTTGCAGCACATTCCCGAAGTAGTGGAATGTCACTTCACCACAGGTCCCTACACCATGCTCGTCAAACTCTATGCCCGCGACAATGAACAGCTCATGGAACTGCTCAACGGACAGTTGCAGGACATCCCCGGCGTGGTGGCTACCGAGACGCTCATCTCGCTCGAGCAAAGCATCAAGCGCGAAATTCCCGTGCAGGTGGATTAATGGTGTGTGGTGAGTGGTTATAGACAACTGATAACTGACAACAGATGAACAAATATGATTGGCAGTCGCAACTGGCCAGCGCCTATGCGACATTCCCCGAGGCAAGCCGCCGACCCATCATCGGCATCACCGGCAACTATGCCGAACCCGAGTGTAAGCTGGGCGAGGCATACTACAAGTCGGTGCTGCAAGCCGGTGGCGTACCCGTCATCATTCCCCCGCTGGCCGATACCGATGCCATCATCAACACCCTCGAACACATCGACGGACTGTTGCTCAGCGGCGGTGCCGACTATAACCCACTCTACTGCGGCGAGGAGCCGCAGCCCCGTCTGGGAGCCATCAACAACGAGCGCGACCTGCCCGAGTTGCTTCTCACCCGTCTCGCCTACAACCGTCAGATACCCATGCTGGGCATCTGCCGTGGCATCCAGACGCTCGCCATGGCCCTCGGCGGTCATGTGGCACAGGACATCAACGGATTACGGATTACAGATTACGGATTACGGAATACGGATAACGGAGCACACCATCCCATCAAGCACTCACAGGATGCCCGCCGTTCCGAGCCCACCCACAGCGTCACCGTCACCCCCGACTCCATCCTCCATCATCTCTATCAGCCCTCAACACTAACCGCTAATCCCACACCGCTAACCATCTTCGTCAACTCCTTTCACCACCAGGCCGTTGACGACCCCGGTCAGCGCTTCCGCGTCACCGCCACCGCCCCCGACGGCATCATCGAAGCCATCGAGAGCCGTGAGTTCAAGAGCATCATGGGTGTGCAGTGGCATCCCGAGAACCTTGCCGACGGCCTGCCCCTCTTCCAGTGGCTCGTCCGTCAGGCAACCCACTACCGCGAAGCCATCGCCATCCATCAGCGCGTGCTCACCCTCGACACACATTGTGACACCCCCATGTTCTTCCCGCAGAACATCGACTTTGGCAGCCGCGACCCCAAGATACTCGTTGACCTCCATAAGATGACCGAAGGTCGTCAGGACGCCACCATCATGGTAGCCTACCTGCCACAGCCCAAGATCGGCGAGACCTTCTCGTCCCTTGTCAACAAAAACCCATCACCGCTAACCACTGACCACTCACCGCTAACCCCTACCGAATACGCCGACCTTATCTTCGACAAGATAGAAGACATCGTCAGCCAGCATAAGGACTACCTCAGCATCGCCCGTACACCCGCCGACCTCTATGGTGACAAGCGTCACGGCCGCAAGAGCATCATGCTCGGCATAGAGAACGGACTCGCTCTGGGAGGCAGTCTGCAAAACCTGCGCCACTTCGCCCAGCGCGGTATTGTCTATATGACGCTCTGCCATAATGGCGACAACGATATCTGCGACTCCGCCCGTGGCTGCAACACCCACCAGGGCGTGTCACTCTTCGGCCAGCAGGTCATCCGCGAGATGAACCGCCTCGGCATCATGGTCGATATGAGCCATGCCGGGGAGAAGAGCTTCTACGACGCCCTCGACATCAGTCAGCAACCCATCGTCTGCTCCCACAGCAGCTGCCGGGCCCTCTGCGACCACCCGCGTAACCTTACCGACGAGCAGATGCGAGCCCTCGCCTCCCGTGGCGGTGTCATGCAAATCACGCTCTACCCGGGATTCCTGCGTACCGATGGCGAAGCCACCGTGCTCGATGCCCTTGAGCACCTGGAGCACGCTGTCAGCGTCATGGGTATTGACCATGTAGGATTGGGAACCGATTTCGATGGAGATGGAGGAGTGCGCGGACTTGCCGACTCCTCCGAGATGCTTAATTTCACCCGTCAGCTCATGCTCCGCCGTTACGCCGAGCAGGACATCCAGAAAATCTGGGGAGGCAATTTCCTCCGTGTCATGGCTCAGGTACAGGCAGTACGCTAACCGCTAACCTATTCCGAAAACAACACTTGCACCATTGTCTGCCCTACAGCCTGTAGCGTAGCACGGTCCAAGTGTTCCATGTCGTCATTTACTGTGTGCCACGTCGGTCCGAAGCTGCTCTGCTGGCAGTCCGGATAGTACGAGATGATGTCTATGCACGGCACCTTCGCCACCTCGTTCACCGGCAGATGGTCGTCCGTTATCTGGCCCCCCTCGTCCTTCGGGAACACGCTGCCAAAGCCGGCCACCTTCGCTGCCGCCCATACCTTATCTACAATGTTCTTCGCGTAGCGCTTCGACATCACCTCCTGGTAGAAGCGGGCACCCTGTCCGCCCACCATGTCCAGCAGTATGCCGTATTCGTAGGGTGTGTGCTGAGAGGTCTGTAGCGATTGACTCGCATACGCCGCTGCCCAGTGCTGTGCACCCAGCGCCCACGAGTTGCCGTTATCCTGTGCGTCGCTCCACTGCGGAATCCCCCAGTCCTCGGCGTCAAAGCATACGAAGTCAATGTTCACGCGCAGGCTGTCCCCGTGCTGCTGCACCAGTCGCGCCAGTTCCAGCATCACGCCCACGCCGCTTGCACCGTCGTTGGCAGCCATCACCGGCTTCTTCCAGTTCTCCTTGTCCGGGTCGTTATCCGCCCACGGTCTGCTGTCCCAGTGCGCACACACCAGGATGGTCGGCCGTTCGCCCTCACCCCTTGGCGTTCTCGCAATGATGTTCGTCGCCTTCAGCACCGTGCCGTCATAGCCGCGCAAGTCAGCCTTCTGCAGCTCCACCTGACAGCCGAAGCCCTCGAACTTCTGCTTAATCCACTCCGCACACCGCTCGTGTGCCTCGCTGTTCATCGTTCTCGGACCGAAGTCACACTGCGCCTGACAGTAGGCATACGCTGAATCAGCCACAAAGCCGATGTTCACTGGTTTCTGGCCGCTCTCCGTCTGCTGCTGGCTTCCCCCGGTCGTCTTACAACCACAGACAAGGCACAACACAGCAAAGCAATAAAAATATAATACCTTCATATTTGTTATCTGTTATCAGTTTTCGGTTATCAGTTATCGCTAACCTCTAACCACTAACCCTTCATCACAACTGCCCAGCTTCCACCATCAGTACCACGCGCTCCGTCAGTCGGTCAGTTCCCTCAGGATCATAGTGCTTCTTCAGGCTCGCGCCATACACCCATGCAAAAGCCTGGTAGAATCCCGAACGGATAGGTCCAAGAAATGCCTTCACCAAGTCGTAGGCAGGCGAGTTACACTCCCTGTCCACCAGTTTTATGAGCAGCTTACCCTGTGAATAGGTCAGTTTCTTCATCCTCGGCTTATACTGTTTCATGATACCCTTCTCCACCATTTTCATGTGTGCCTCCTTCTCCTCTTTCGTCGGCAGTCGGTCCAGGTATTCCGCCGTCTCCAACAGAATCTGGTTCACCTCCTTGGCGATGGGCAGCACCGTCTTCACGTTCTTCACCAGTCTCAGGTACTGCTGTTGCTGTTTCTTGCTTTTGAACTCCAGTTCCGGATACACATAGACGTTATACATCTCCATATACTGTATCGAGTCCTTGCCTTCCAGCACCTTGCCCACCTTCACCAGTGGCACGAACGACGCACTCTCCATTTCGGACATACGCTGTTGCGTACGTTCCGACTGGGCAGCCGCTGTCAGGCACCATGCCGACAGTGCAGTCATCCATATCATGCGTCCTGTTTTCATTTCGCGTGCAAAATTACAAAATAATTCATAATTCATGATTCACAATTTAATTTTATTTGCTACTTTTGTATTCATGAAACATATTCTCTTAGCCCTTCTCCTCCTCTGTTCCGTCCAGGGGCATGCACAGGAGGAGTGGCAACAGACCTTCCAGCAGTTGACTAACTTGGAGGATGCAGAGACAGAGTCATGGGAACAGGATTACGAAATGTTGAGCGAACTGAACCAACAACCGCTCGACCTGAACAGCGCCACCCGCGATGAGTTGGAAGCGCTGCCCTTCCTCACCGCCCAACAGGTGGAGGATATCATGGCTTACCGTTATCGTCATGGTGAGTTGCAGACGCTGGGCGAACTGCAGATGATTCCCTCGCTCGACTACGAACACCGTCTCCTGCTGCAGAACTTCGTCGTCCTGGGCCATCAGCCCCAGGAGCCGCCCTTCCCCCGTCTTGACAGTCTTCTGCGCTGGGGTAAGCACGACGTGACGGCCTCGCTCCGCGTGCCCTTCTATCGTCGGCGAGGTGACTACAACGGTTACCTGGGCTATCCCTATAAGCACACCATCCGCTATAAGTTCCACTACGGCACCCGCCTGCAGTTCGGACTCTTGGGGGCACAAGATGCCGGCGAGCCTTTCTTCTCCGCCGGCAATAGCATGGGCTACGACCACTACGCTTGGTACCTCATGTTACGACGTCTGGGACGTATTGAGGCATTGGCCGTCGGACAGTACCGCCTGTCGTTCGGTATGGGACTGGTCATGAACGGGGGCTTCACCTTCGGCAAGGTTGCTACTCTGCAGAACCTTGGACGTTCCACCGCCACCATACGTCCCAACACCTCACGCATGGAGAGCGGCTACCTGCAGGGGGCAGCCATCACCCTACGCCTTTCACCCTCCACCCTACTTCTCACCGCCTACGGCTCCTGCCGCCCGCTGGATGCCACACCCAACAACGACGGCACCATAGCTACACTACTCACCGACGGCTACCACCGCACACCCTCTGAGATGCGGCGTAAGCACAACGTCACACAGACCGATGCCGGACTCCACCTCGACTACCGACGTGGAGCACTCCGTCTGGGAGCCACAGCAGTCTATACCCACCTCAGCCGCTCGTTGCAGCCCAACACACAGGCGCTCTACCGCCGCCACTATCCAACAGGGACCGACTTCCTGAATGCCTCACTCGACTACCGCTATACCACTCATCGTTTCTCTCTCAATGGTGAGACAGCCATCGACAGCCATGGTGCCCTCGCCACCATCAACACCCTCAGCTACCAGCCGTCATCCTCCCTCAGCATCATAGCCCTGCAACGTTTCTACAGTTATCGTTACCATGCCCTTCATGCCCGTTGCCTGGCAGAGGGCGGACGTGTGCAGAACGAGAGTGCCGTCTATCTGGGCCTCACATGGAAACCGCTACGACGCCTGCAACTGACGGCCTACACCGACTATGCCCATTTTGCATGGCCCAGATACCTGGTGTCGCAAACTTCATGGGCGTGGGACAACTTCCTGTCAGCCACCTATACCCGTCGTAACTGGACTTTGACGGGACGCTACCGACTGCACCTCCGTCAGCGCGACAATGAAGACAAGACCGCTCTCCTCTCACGGACAGAGCACCGCGGCCGGCTCACCTTCAGTTACGACACCCGCTGGGGTATCACCCTCCACACACAGGCCGACATCGCCTATACCGACTTCACGGACCGTGACTTGGGCTACATGGTCAGCGAGCGGCTAAGCACCCAGTTCAAAGATTTAAAAATAGATGTCGGTGCAGGCTATTTCCACACCGACAGCTATGACTCACGACTCTACCTCTACGAACGGGCACCCCTCTATCAGTTCACCTTCCCCATGTTCTACGGCGAAGGCATCCGCTACTGGTTCATGGCTCGCACACGCCTCATCAATAACCTCACCCTCACCGCCAAACTGGGCGTCACCAACTACTTCGACCGCCCCACCATCGGCACGGACAAACAACTCATCAATCACTCCTCCATGACCGACCTCGACCTGCAGCTCTCCTATCGGTTTTAGAGAAAATAGGATTATTACAAACATAATTATGCATTTTGCATTATTTAATTTGCATAATTCAAAATAAATAATTACCTTTGCACCATCATCAAAACAAATGACAGATGGAGAATCCTTTTGTAGTAGTAGGTAAGATTAAACCAGAATTCTTCTGCGACCGTCAAGAAGAGAGTCAGCGATTAATACGCCAGATGACGAATGGAGCCAATACCGTCATCGTTTCGCCACGTCGTTTAGGTAAGACGGGGCTCATCGAGTATTGTTTCGACAAGCCTGAAATTCAACAGGACTACATCACCATCTTCATCGACATCCTGCGTACTTCCAGTCTTAATGAATTGATATTTATTCTAGGTAAAACAGTCTTTGAGACCATAGGTTCCCGTAGCCAGAAACTGATGAAACTGATGCTTACAACACTTAAGACATTGAACGGAAGTTTCGGCTATGATCCTATACACAATACCCCGACTTTTGACATCAAATTGGGAGATATTACTAATCCCGTCTATACCTTGGAGGAAATCTTTGCCTGCATCGAACAGGCTGACAAACGCTGTATCATTGCTATTGACGAATTCCAGCAGATTGTCAACTATCCTGAAAAGAACATAGAGGCACTACTACGTACTCATATTCAACATTGCAGTAATGCGAACTTCGTCTTTGCTGGAAGTGAACGTCACATCATGAACGAGATTTTCCTTGATACTGCACGTCCATTTTACAACAGTGCTGACATGATGATGCTGAAGCCCATCGCGGAAGACAAATACCAGTCTTTTGTGCAACACCACTTTACGGCCAATGACAAACTGGTAGATGACGAGGCAATACATGATGCATACCAGACATTTGAAGGGAACACCTACTATCTGCAAAAAACATTCCGTACAGCTTTCTCTGAAAAAGAGAAAGGCCAAAAAGTTGACAAGCAGCATATTGCTACTATTGTTCAACAAATGATAGCCGACAACAACCATCGATATGGTGAAGTGTTGTCACGCTTGAGCCTTTCACAAAAGGAACTGCTCTATGCTATCGCCTCAGATGGGCGTGCACGTCAGATTACATCCGGTGCTTTTATTCGTCACCATCATCTCCAATCTGCCAGCAGCGTACAGGCAGCCATCAAAAAGCTTTTATCCTATGGATTGGTATCATCGGAAAACGGTGAATATTATATCGATGACCAATTGCTGCACCTTTGGTTATTGCGCTAAGATCATGACCTCAACTTGAGCCTCACCCTCACCGCCAAACTGGGCGTCACCAACTACTTCGACCGCCCCACCATCGGCACGGACAAACAACTCGTCAACCACTCCTCCATGACCGACCTCGAGCTGCAGCTCTCCTATCGGTTCTAGAGGCTTGAAATGTTAAATCCAAAAGAATTTTCCATAATAATTTGGAAGTTACGGGAATTTTTCTTTCCTTTGCAGCCCTTTTCTAAAAATCCGTTCTTTGACATTCTGGTACATTTTCTCAACAGACGAATCATACATTTTTTTGATCTGAACGACGGGCAGACGGTCACCAAGCCGTTATGCCCTGCACACTCTCACGCCTTTTTTTCAGCGTTTCATTATTTCTATTTTACCTTTATATTATCTATATGAACGACATTCAAAACATTTCTGTTACCGTACTTCCTGATGCAGACGACACACTCTACACTAATGGTCCGGTAAAGGTCATTCTCACTGGCGGCCCTGATGCATTCTTCCCGCTCGACCGTTTCAAATGCCATATCTTTGCCGAAGACCATTTTCACATGGGAAGTAGCTGTAGTGAAAGTCGGATGAGTCGTCCCACGACCAACAGTTTCGCCATTGTCTTCTCCTGCCACCGTGTCTGGCTGCCCGGCAAGTACGTGCTTTACATCCGCGATGATGAGGATGACTCGCTCGTACGTGTCAACTTCATGCTTGACGACGCACTGGACGCCACCCTCGAAAATGCGGTTCACTGCAATGCCTTAAGCATCGATGACATGCTGATAAGACTCATTACACGCAACGAAGAGCAATGGGAATTCTTTGCACTCGAACCAGGCACAGCTCAGTTGCGCAACTATGCCCTCAGCATTCTGCAACTGCATACCTACAACGAGTTTCGCGACACCTTCGGAGAACAGCCTCTAAAGCATTGCCAGCATCTGCTCATCACGACTCACAACAAAGACCTCAACACCGATACATTATATTTCTTCGAACAACTTGTCACCATCGGCAGGAAACTCACCCATCTTGACTGCTCCACGCTCTACGACACCTCACACATCAATCCCTACGAGACGTTCTGCGACATGCTGACCGACTCCGAGCCACAGGTCTTCTGCCTGACCAACATCAGCGCCTTGCTAACTACTGGCGGCAAGGTCATCGTCAGGAAACTGATGGAGAAACTTCGCCACGGTAAGGATGATTGCTTCGCCCTCTGGCTATGCGGCAGCCAGCAGGAGATAGACAGCCTCTTCAACCTCTTCCCATCGCTACAGGAACTGTTTCCGCCCGAGAGTCGCATCAGCCAACAGCCCTATACCGACTACGAGATGGTGCAGGCCTTCATCAGCCTCATCAACGAAGAGCACATCGCCTTCTCCCGTGAAGTCATGGACCAACTGGCACGCCACATCGTTGAGGGGCACCACAACGGCACACTCGCCTCATGGACAATGGCCGACATACGCTGCTTCGTCACCGAGAGCATCCGCAACTGCTATCAGCAGCACTGCTATCGCAGCATCGCCAACAACGAAATGCCACTGCTCTCCATCGATGACATTGAGTTCTCCAAACTCACCGCTGCCAAGGAAACCTTCCAAGACTGCATCCGTGAGCTCAACGAGATGGTAGGACTCGACGACATCAAGCAGGGCATCACCACCATGGCCAACAACACCCGCTTCTGTCTTGAACGCCGACGACGCGGCCTCCACACCTCGGGCAACATGACCTATCACTGTATCTTCACCGGCAACCCAGGCACCGGCAAGACCACTGTCGCCCGCATGCTCGGCAAGATATACCGATCCTTAGGTCTGCTCACCAAGGGCGACGTCATCACTGCCGACCGCACACAGCTCGTCGGACGTTTCATCGGTGAGACCGAAGAGAATATGAAAGCCGTGCTCGAGGAGGCACGCGGCAACGTCCTCTTCATCGACGAAGCCTATAACCTCTACGACGGATCTGGCGACCGCAAGGACTTCGGTGCGCGCGTCATCGACAGTCTGCTCACCGTGCTCTCGCAGCCCAATCCTAACCTACTGGTTATCTTCGCTGGCTACGAGAAGGAGATGGATGCCATGCTCTCCACCAACCCCGGACTCACAGGGCGCTTCCCCTATAAGTACAAGTTCGGCGACTACGACGCAGCGCAGCTCATGGAGATAGCCTGCCGCCTACTCAGCCGCGACGAGTACCTTCTCACCGATGCTGCCCGCCGCCAGCTTCAGGAGTCCATCTCCCAGACCTACAGCAGCCGCACCGCCAACTTCGGCAATGCCCGATGGGTCGAGCAGTTCGTCCACAACGGCATCATCCCCGCTATGGCTGACCGTCTCTCACATAGTGACAGCGACGACTACCAACACATTGAAGTCGCGGACATCCGTGCCGCCTACGAGAAATTCAACCCCAAGGTCATCGAACTGAAGCCCCGTCAGAAAATCGGCTTCAGTGCCTAAACATCAAGCAGCCGCTTTTCTCCTCAGGAGTCAGCGGCTGCTTTTTTCATTTAGACGAATCCTACCCGTCCTTTTATCTTATCATCCCACTTGAAGTGGGCAACGTCCTGAAGGGTGACTAACCGCTCACCTCCCCTGACGGAGATACGCAGCTGAGCAATGTGTGCTATCGTCTGCGCCAGATGGAGAATGGTTCTCGCATTGACGGGAGACTCCTTCGTCTCGCAACCCTTGACACACTTGACATAGTCATGTACCTTCTTCTTGGCTTCATCCGTCACTTCCAATTGATATTCACTATTGAGCTGCGACATCAGTATCTCTGTCAGTTCCTCAACGGTGAAGTCATCAAATACGATATAGTTCCCATAAGATGCAATGCCATTGACCGCAAGGTTCTGGGCAATCATATCTTCCGATGCTTTCACTTGTGCAAACACCAATGCTGTCGTCTGTTGATATTCACGGAACTTGTTGAATATCCACATCCTCAGGTGCTCCTGATTCGTAATCTTTGAATTGGGAGAATCCATGTCAAGGAACAAAAGACCGTCACGAGCTTCTTTGATGGCACGCTCCAACACCTGATAGCCATCATTACCCATCAGTTCGTCAGCATGAACGCTGACGGTCTGCCCCCGTTTCAGTATTCCCAGTCCCAGCAGTATCTTACCCAGTACTTCGGCCACCGTGCTTTTACCTGTTCCCGTCTTTCCGATGAAATTCCAGCAGAGGCTCTGTGGTGTTATCATCAGGGCACCCTGTTCATGTCTGAATCGTGAAACGGACACATAGTCGTTCAGTGCCTGTTTGGCATGCTGTAGTCCTACCATTTTATTCAGTCTTTCAAGTGCTTCCGACAAGATGGAATCATCCAGCTCTCTGGGTTTCTTTTCAAGCAACGTCACGTCTGGAATATCACATTCCTCGATGGTTGTCATTTCCTCCACACTGATCTCATCCACAGGCTTGGTTAGCAACCTGCGACTAAGGGACGGAATAATATGTGAAGTAATCAGTCGGGTAATGAAGCGACCATTTCCAAAATGCTCATCCTTGTGGTCATATTCATGGATTATGTACTTACTCAGCTTGCGCTCGGCCTCTGGCGTAAGGGTATAATGTTCCTTGTCAAGCACCAGTTTTCCTATCTGCATCAGCTGTTCCGGTGTATAGTCATCAAAGTGGAAGATATACGGGAAACGGCTCTTCATACCAGGGTTCGCCTCCAGCATCTTTTTCATCTCCTCCGTGTAACCAGCCAGAATGACAATCATATCTGTATCATCAGACCCCAGATAGGTCAGCAGCGTCTCAATGACACGCATACCGAAGTCTCTTTTGTTATCACTCTCCGTGAACAGGTTATAAGCCTCGTCTATAAATAGCACTCCTCCACTTGCACTATTGATGGCATCCATCGCATTCTTTTCCGTGGAACCAATATATTCACCAACCAGTTTGGTACGGTCGGTCTCCACCACATGGCCTGATGACAAAACACCGATACTGTGATATATCTCACCGATATGTTTGGCAATGGTCGTTTTACCCGTTCCAGGATTTCCTGTAAACACCATGTGCATGGGAGGCATCTTGTTATACATGCCCTTGCTTGCCCTCAGGTTGTTCAGCTTAACAAGTGCCGTGTGGTCAAGTATCTGCTTCTTCACTTCGTCCAAACCCACCAGCGACTCCAATTTACGGATGGCCTCCTCTGTATTGGGGTGGTTGATTTCCGGCAGGTCCTCAGGCATAATCGTACAGAGGTCCAACTGTTCTGGTGGCAGGTTCTGCCCCATAACCCTTTCAGACATCCTCGGAATAATCTCCTTGTCAAAGGTTTCTTGGAGGAAGTAGATATTCCTGAAATTCGACCCACGTAACTTATATACGAAATGCAGATACTCCTTCAGTGCCGGTTCGGTAGAAGGGTCAAGCATGTAGTTTCTGCTATTGACATAATCGACCATGTACTGAAACATCGCGTCGGGCGTCAGGTCGTCAAAATGAAATATATATGGAAACCACTCTTTGGCTTTCTCATGGCCTTTGACCAGTTCCATAAGCCGGTTACGCTTTCCCGACAAGACGACAATGATGTTACGCATATTGGAAATACAATTACACAGCTCCTCCATACCCGTTTTAGGATTCGTATTTCCTCGCATGCCCAACCTATCAGCATTCGTGATGTGCAAAACGGTATCAATGCTTAAAGCCTCAGCCATGGAACTGCCAAAACCGTCGTTGGCATCAAACATGGCAATGGCATCGCGGGTTGTGTAGTTGATGGATTTGGAAGACCCTGATATCCTTTTGATGATTTCCTGAACGGCATCGCTCTTCCCTACTCCCTCATTACCTGTCAAAACATAATGCTGATAGTTGGAACTTCCTCCCAACTCACAACGAAGTCTGGCACTGTTAAACTTGGCCTTGTTTTCCAATACTTTTAGATGCTCCTTGAAATCGTTTGGCGCAAAAACTGTAAGATTCATATTTCGATTGTTTTAGGCATTGTGTGTATGATGATGCAAAGATAGACAATATTTTGGTAATTTGATGTTTTTGCCTGACTAAATGCACAATAATGAATAAGTTTTTGTATATTTGCATCATGAATACGAAATTACCTACATACGACGAAGCACGTAAGGCCATCAGGAGTGGTCAGGACCCGTTAGCATTCCTGCACCTTGGCATCCTCTACAATCAAGGTATTGGCACCCGACAGAACCATGTCCTTGCCAACTACTTCTTTGAGAAAGCCATTGTCCTGGGGTGTCCTGGCGCCGAAGATTATGTCGTACAGGAATATGAGTTTGGCACCAAGAATATCGTAAGAGACATTGAGAAAGCCATTGATTCCGAGAATCATATAGCGCCTGAGACATTGACGCGTTTTAAGAAAATCATAGAAAAAGAAAGAGTCAAAAAGAATTACGCCATCCTTTCCAAGGTACACGAACATCTGGACTTAGTCTATCCGAATTATAATATGGAAAAGGCTTATGACGATGTATTGAATAATCGTAACACGATAGATGCCGAAATTGCCTATGCTTTGTGTACCGCAGATAATGGTTCGGAAGTCAATGTCGAAATGCAAGATAGCCTTCTTGAGCAGTTGTTCTCACCCATCACGCAAGATAAGGACCTATTTCAGCGCATCAATGAGTCGCAAGAAACCAAGTTATTGACCAGTGAAACGAGTGAACTTCTCCAGTGCATTGTCAATTATACTGCAACGTACGAAAAAATCTGTACGAAACACGAAGTGGAGAAACAAGAGATTCTGACCTTGGATACTCTGAATGTATTCCCCTGCGTCAAGGCATGCGACCTGGTACAATTAAGACATCAGGCATTCAGATGCCTATTGTCCGTTCAAGATGTTCATCCCCTTATCAAAGACCAGTATATATATTCTTTGCATAGTGACGAAAAACTGCTGAACATCTGCGAATTGATAGAAGACAAAGACCTGCAACTGTTCCTGATTTCATATGTGGAGTTGAATTTTGATATTGAGACATTGCACTTCTCTTATCTTTCACTCTTGAAAGCATATCGGGAGAATTATCTGGAACCCCTTGTCAGTCATCTCAATTCTTTTGTCCGAAAGCTGACAGATGGTGAGATTGAACATCAGTTGCCGCTGTTCACTACCGAGAATCTACCATCAATAAATATATACTTTAAGTAGGCTAAACCCATAGTTTAAGTAAGACAAACCTATAGTTAATACGGCAGAAAGTATAGGTCTATTGATAGCCGACTGACATCCTACTTCCCTCTGAATCGTCGGAGAATCCTTTGTACGGAGGTGACAGACGCAGGTGGATGTCTGGTTTAACATCCACCCCACATCCCCCTGACTTCCAACTCCCCAATTTCCCATCGTGCTTTTTTCATGAAAATAATTGGCAAAATCCTTGGATTTCGGCGAAAAATTTTGTATCTTTGCAGTTGCATTCCCAGGGATGAATGCCTTGTCAATCAACCTTAGATAAGCGAAACGAAAAACTCCCAACAAAATCCTTATTATTCATCTTTTAAAACCATTTGTGCTTATGAACAGTACGAACCATGCCACTTGTGGCAAGGCACTTAGTGCCAACATGTTGGGAGCACTCTGCGTGGAGTCATTCCTTAGTGAAAACTATCGTTTCCGCCGTAATGCCCTAAACGGCAAGGTGGAGTTTTTCCCCTTGTCGGATGCTGCCGACGGAGAACAGCCAGAAGAGTCCTCGTTGCCCTTCCGTCCTTTGACACAGGAAGCGCTGAACAGCATCGTGCTCCGTGCCAAACGTGAGGCAGTGCGTGAGCAGGGATCACCCAAGCAGGACATTGAGCTATATGTCCACTCCGAGGATGTGCCAGCCTTCAACCCCATTCAGCATTTTTTGGGAAGCCTGCCCCAGTGGGACGGACAGAACCACGTGGCGCAGCTTTTCTCAAGACTGCCAGGTGTAAGCAGCGAACAGCTGAGCTTCCTGTCCATCTGGCTCAGAAGTGCCGTTGCCCACTGGCTTCAGATGGACACCCTTCACGGCAATGAGTGTGTCCCAGTATTGATTGGCTCACAGGGCTGTGGCAAGACCACCTTCTTCAGAAGGCTGCTGCCCGTCGAGCTGCGTCAGTATTATCTCGACCATCTAAACCTCTCCAACAAGTTCGACAAGGAGATGGCGCTGACCAACAATCTGTTGGTCAACCTCGATGAACTGGAGGCCGTCCGTCCCAGTCAGCATGCGGCATTGAAACAGACACTCTCGAAGAATAAGGTGAATGGCCGTCCCATCTTCGGAACTGCACAGGAGGACCGCCCACGCTTTGCCTCCTTCGTGGCAACCACCAACAATCCCCATCCGCTGACGGATGCCACCGGCAGTCGTCGTTACATCTGCATCACCATTCGCAAGGGTCAGCTCATCGACAACACGGGCGACATTGACTATTGCCAGCTCTACGCCCAGCTGCTCTATGAGGTACGCGAACAGAAGGCTCCCTATTGGTTCAACAACACCGAGGTAGCACGACTGCAGCAGCTGAATCAGGAATACACCCAGCAGAAGGACCTCACCCAGATGGTCCAGGCCTGCTTCCGCAAACCCAAGGAAGGCGAGGCGGCAACGGCGATGACCAGCACCCAGATGCTGGAGATGATCCGCAAGGAGTACCCCTCCGTGCCTTGTAAACACAGCATGAAGATTCAGTTAGGCTTTGCCCTGAAGGAATTAGGCTACGAACGGCATGAGCGTGGCGGCATCGCCTACTATAAAACCGTTCCGCTCATTGCTGCCTAATCATGGCATCAAGGGGATGTCAGGTGGAAGCGAGGGGGATGTCCAACCAGGCATCCCCCTCTTTCTTTTCCCTTTATCCACTGGTGTTTTGAGCAAATGAGGGGGATGTAAGGAGTATTCCCTCATTCTATACTTCTGTTCTATAGAATATTTATGATACCATAAGATTTTCGACATTTTCAACAAATCTCACAGGTGCAAAATACTCTCTTTCAACATCATCGTTGAGTACTTCAACAATTAAAACTTCACTGACTTTTTTTAGTGATTTTCGGGCAACTTCATCAATTCCCCTGAGTGCCACACTACTTTCTTCATTTCTATAAAGAAGTGCTACTTCGCCACCATCATAAATAAAACGAGGATTCTCGGGCTTTCCTTCTCTTACGCTACTCATCATTACCATTATTTCTCCTTTTGCATTTTCTAAAATAGAATAAGAGCCTTTTTCACCAACTTCATTTGGCAATGAACAATTTCTATTAATTCCTTGTTCTTTTTCTTGATCAATGAATTCGTTCAATAAATCTTCAAACGAATCAATTTGTGAAGTTCTAAGATTCTCGACAGCATTCTTTAATTCTGTTATTGTTATACCTTTTAACTTAGCTATTTTTCTTAGCAAATCATCTATCTCCACTTTTTTTTGTTTGTCAGGAAGGTTCCTTGCTATCTGACATTTAAGACTTTCAAATGCTGTTACTGGATTAGGTATACCATCAATATAATGATTTGTACCTAAATAATAACTAAGCACATCGGACATCGGAATATCCGATATACGAAAAGGAATGATAATTTTTTCCTTGACAAATGCCCTATCAACTTCACTTTCTATATGTCTTGATTTATTGGCATTATCTGAAAAGAGCAAAACCATTAAACTTGATTCATCAATTCCGTTGAGTATGGCACGAGCATACGACATTCCAGCTGTAACATCGCGAGGAGCAATCCAACATTTTATACCATTATTTTCTAAGTATTTACATAGATTCTGAGCTACTTCAAAATCTTTACTTGAATGTGAAATAAAAACATCGTACTTCATAATAATGATAATCTATAATAAATTTGTTAATATTTATCTTTTATTTCAAATCCCAATTTCAGAATAAGCTTTAGGGTTTCCACAGAGGTGTTCCTGTCATAGACTTTTTCCTCATCAGGAAGGTCTTCATAGGCAATAAGACACGGATGATGCTTCTTAGCATCATCACGTTTCTCTCCGTATGTCCAACCTTGAGCAATACGTTCTTTCGCCCAAATGTCATGTACGTTCTTTGCCATTGCTTCAAGCAATGGGGTCAACTCCTCTGGCAATTGAATGTCAGAGGTATCAATGGGTTTAGGGATATAATTCGTTTTGTTCATAATGTCTAAATTCTAGTTATTTGTTTATTTTTCTGTCATTCGCATAATCCAGGGGATATAGCGAGAAAACTCATAGTCCAGTTCCTTGATGGTTCCGAGTTTGTCGAACGGACGGATGTCGGAGTGGATGAACAAGTTCTTATTCTTGCCGAGTTTGCCAACAGCCTCAGCATTAGGAGCACGATACTTATCCTCATCTTCATGAGGTATTCTATATCCCATTAATAGTTTCTCAACATTCCATCTGTTATGCTCAACTTTTGCCATTTCCTTAGCTTCGTCATCTGATAACAGAGTCATATCATGGCTTGTGTCGTCAAGTTTTAATCCACGCATAGCCCGCAGAGAAGCCAGCTTGGTTCTGATGGTATATGAGTTATAGAGATTAGACCACTTTAGAGCGACAGTCAGTTTCATCCACATTCTATCTGCCTCCTCCCATATTTCCTCCTCTGGAATAGTATCGAGGACCAAAATACTTTGGAATCGGTATGTGTCGTAATTGGCTGTTTCATAAAGATAGTTTATCAGCTTAGCACGTTTTACGGACTTATTGTCAGCGCTATAGGCCGTCTCATTCATGCCAAATGGATAGATATTTGCATATCGCGCTTTACGCTTGGACTCATGCAACTTACCATCTTTGATACTATAATAATTGTATTCCTGATTATCAGCAACTCTAAGGTTTGTAACGAAATTGTCTGAACGATCCTGACGAATGAATACCGGAATCGCATTTTCATAGACCTCATCAGGCATATTCATACCCATCACAAAGTTACTCCTCTGATCTTTAAGAGCAAGGAAGATGGACAGATACTGCTCGTCTGTGGATTTTGCCCACTTGCTTATCTTGTCCTGAATGGCCTTCGAGAAGATATTACCTTCTATAAATTCAAATTCAACATCAAGGAAATTTCCTTCTTGCGCATCAAAGAAGTGTCTATTGCGTGTAATGAATTCATCCTTTTCCTTGTCGGCATTGATATCTATAAAGGTTATCTTTGTCTTCAACTTGTTATCGCGATTGAAATTCGGGAAATGTAGCACATGAGCCGCCTCCATCGCAAATGCCACAGCAAAGTTTGTTGTTCCGACAAACACGAGGTGAACGAACTTCTTGTCATCAGGCCCAATACCTTCGCCAAAGACTGCGGGATAGGCAATCTTATCTCCGGGGTTGTCCATATCGAGATGGAAACGCTTGACGAACACCTGCTTGGCCCATCCTGTAAAGAAGTTGTATGGAACGAATTCGATTCCCAAATCTCTAACCCCGCCAAAAATCTCAGAAGTCTTAAAAGCTGCATAAGTATCAAGATCCTTGAATACACAGGTTATCTTCTTTGGTAATTGCTGACACTTCTGCGATTTCAAATACTTACAGATGCCATCAACACATTCCACATTTAAAGCATCGTGCACAGGATTAGCGTGATATCCAACAATGAATATTTCTTCTGAAGACTCCAAATGAATATCATTATATGCTTCTGCTGTTGTGCGATGGCCGTAGTTCACTATAATGTGCTTCATCTGACTCTCATGGAAGTTCTTTCTCAGCTTCTCAGTTACATCAGTCACTTTCGCAGAGGTTAATATCAGCACATAGGCATCTTTATCTTTCTCAAAGATGTACTTAATGAAGGAGGGCACCATATCGTCGTAACCCATAATAACATAATGCCCTGACTCCAGATAGCATATATGACCTTCACGGTAATTCTCTACCCTGCGTTCAATCATATTTGTCATCACTGAGATAATCATACCTGTGAAGATGACGACACCTGTGATATAAATGAGACACGCAATGAAAACCGTCAGGCCACTTACGTCATCGCTACAACAAAAGTCATGAAATGCATTGCCATCAATCAACAAATACAGCGGGAAAACCCATTTACTGACATTATCTTTCCTGCAATACTCCTGCCAATCATTTCCAGAAAGTGACAATAGAAGAAACGATACGAGGAAAATCACGAACAACACAGCAACAAGTATCAGCACCTGTCGTTGCAAGTCCTGTGCTAAGATTCTATCGAACCTCAGTAGGAGGGATTTGTGCTTTTTGATCATTGCTTTCGATATGAATAGCGTTAATACATTGGGTTAGTTCCGCAACATACTTGTCGTCTTCAGCTATTGTCTCTCCATCCTTAATCCGACTTTCCAAGTAGCTCAGTAATCTATCTTGTAGTTCTTCTTTGCGCTTAAGCTCATGGTCTTTCTTGCTCAGATTATATGCATTCATATCCGCACTTTTCTTCTCTGCGCGTTCCTTCTTTTCGCGGGCTTCCTTCTCGGCGCTTGTCTCGCCGCCGTTGGCCTTACGCTCATCATCTTTCCATTTGAAGAATCGCATGATGGCTACGATAGCAATTATAAGAATCGTCCCACATATGATGGCAACAATTATCATATCATTATCGTTAGCTCCCGCCTCTTTCACACATGGCTGACATATCTCAGCCGTTTTTCTCACACAACATGCGACAGAGTCGCAAATAATCATTATTGTATCCATAATATTTGTTTTAAGTTCTTAGTTCGATGCAAAGATAGTGGATTTTATTTGAAACGGCAAACGATTATTACTTTTTCTTTATAAAAGTTCTGTCGTCGTCTCAAAATCGGCTATATAAACAATTTAACATGATAAAGCTTTGGGAAAAGGATATTTTTAACTATGTAAATTTCTATTATAAAAATGTTTATGTTTGCGAAAAAAAGTGCTATCTTTGCAACCAATTGATAACTAAAGATGCTTTTTATGGGAAACAAAACACGACGAGTATTCAACAAAGATAGTCGCCAGATACGAGTCTTTATCTCGTCCTCTTTTGAGGACATGATTCTGGAGCGTAATTATTTGCGCGATGAGGTTTTTCCTCAATTGCAAGAGAAGGCTAGACTGCGTTCTGTTGCAATAACAGCGTTAGATTTACGTTGGGGAATTCCAGAAGGAACATCTTTGAGTGAGACAATAGAAATATGTATGAAAGAGATAGATAATTCATATCCCTTTTTCATAGGTTTGCTAGGTAAGCATTATGGAACTCAACCCTCTAAACGAGAAGTTTTTGATGCCAGTGAAGTATTAAAAGAACAATTTTACACCCTTGAGCGTTATTTTCAGGATGGGTTAAGTATTACTGAAATGGAGATGCGATATGGAATCTTAGATTGTTCTCAGGAAGAAAGGAGTTTAATGGATGCTTTGTTTTTTTTAAGAGCGTCAGACTCTGAAAAGGTAAAGCAACATCCAAAACTTAACCGTCTTTGGGGAGATATTATTGAATGTGGAACTTCTTATGAACAGGCAGCTCTTAACACATCAAATTTCCATATTTGGACTGATGAGTACGAAAATCTATATGAACTGGGTAAAACGATAAACAGTGTTTTTGACTCTATTCTAGATCGATTATACCCAGAAATTGATTCAAAGGACGAGTTGCAGATTGAAAGATTTAGACAAAAGGCAACCATAACAGAATTAAGCCGCTTTCATATCCCTCAGCAGAATAATCAGGACAAAATAACCACTTTTGTCTATGAAAAAGGATGCAATCTATTAGCGATAAGTGGTGAAAGTGGTTGTGGGAAGAGTTCAACGCTGGCTTATTGGATTGATAAGAATCAATCCCAAATGAAAGAAAACCATGTAAATCTTCTCTATCACTTTGTTGGAAGTGATATTGGGGATGGTAGTCTCACTGCATTAATTAAGCGTTTAGTTTCCGAGATAGTTCAGCTATATTCTTTGGATGTGAAAATTGACAAGATGAATTCACTTGATGCAATTCTAAGAGAAATACCCAATGAGTACCCTAACAACAATGCAAAATTACTCATTATTGTTGATGCTGTCAACCAACTTAATACGGACGAACCATTAGGGTGGTTGCCGTATCGTGTTCCTGAGGGAGTTAAGATAATTTTTTCTACAACACCCGATACAAGCACCTGTAAAAATATGACCAAGGATAAGTTTGTTGAAAATTCTTATGTACTTGCTGGAATAAAAGAGATTGATATAAGGAAGTCCATTGTGAAAAACTATTTATATGATTTTCATCGTAGGAATCTTGTTCCAGAAGAGGTAGATAGCATTGTTGATTGGCCATTGTCAATAAATCCTTTTGCTTTGCGTACTCTTCTTGATGAACTTCTTGTAGTTGGTCGATTTAATCATATGATGAAAGTAATACAAGATTATACATCCGTAATAACAATTAATGATCTTTTGTCAAAAATACTGGAACGAGTATCTTCGAAACAGCACTATTCGTGGGTGGCAGATGCACTTCGTTATGTTTCTTTATCACTATATGGGCTAAGCGAAGATGAAATATTGAAACTTGTTGATGCGCATAAATTGTATTGGTCCAGTTTTTATTGCTCATTCAGGCGTCATTTCATAGTGAGAAATGGACTTTTATCTTTTTCTCATATTTATATGCGAGAAGCGGTCAAGCAAATGTTTGTTGATTCCATTGAGAACAAGGTTATTTATCATTCTAAGATGGTACCACTTTTCGAAAAGTGCGAGTCTATTCGTGAACTTGATGAAATGTACCATCAAAGCATTTGGGCCAAAAACTTTGGGGAAGTTTTATATAACACGATTTCACGCCCACAGAATTTTTTTCATTTCTGGGTGAAAGATTCTAATCAACTTATTCGTGTCTTTTCTGAGTTTTTCAACAATGGATATAATCCACCTGAGTTAGCCGTAAAATACGAAGATTTAAACTTATATTCACAGGATGAGAACAGCTATTATGGCTCCTATGGAAAGGCCGTTCTTTCATTTAGCAGATACTTGTCTTTGAATCACCTCTTCCTCCAAATGTATAAGGAACTTAATCGCTGGTTTACCGATGAAGGTAGTGCAGCAAATGACTGGATCCCCATCCATAAAGAGGCCGGATGTTATTATATGGAGAGAGGTCGTTATCGTTTGGCAATAAATGCCTTTAAGTATGGCTTTTTATGTGGTAGCCTTTTTGGAAAAGAAGGAAGAACGATTGGCTATTCTGATGAAAAAGAACCGTATTTTTTTTACACAGGATGCTGGCAAGATTCTTATTATAGAATAGGGGAATGCTATAGGAGATTAGGAGAATATGATATGGCGATTTCATTTTTGCAAAAGGCAGAAAAAGATGCATTAGACGTTATTGAAGATTCTGGCAAAGTTAATGGATTAGCAGATGTTTACTGGGCTCTTTCAAGAATATACCTTGATAAAGGGGAAAAGGATAAATCCGACAATTATTTGGATAAATGTTACAATCAAACTGGTTCTTTTGAGACCATTGCAGAATTGTATTATTCTTGTGGACAGCCCAGACGCGCTTACATACAATTTCATGATGAATTAAAAAAACATCGCAAAATGGTATGTCAGAACAATGTACTTCTTGGGAAGGACTATTATTGGATTGGCAGGAGTTTTTATTTTGGAGGACTGCTTGAAATTGCTATTCGATGTTTTCGCCGAGCCTTATTATATTTTAGTGCTAAGGAGTATACAGAAATACATATTGCTGATGCTGAGTATTATTTAGGTTTGTGTTTCTATAATCTTAAAGAATATCAGAATGCACATCAGCATTATTCAATTGCAAGCAGTCTTTATAAAAAAAATGAGGTTTTCCCTCAATGGATTCAGTCAGAAAGGGCTGTTTCGATTATGCTAAGTTATTTGAATAGACGTCAGGAAGGCAAAAAGATACTTGAGGATTTGATTGATTCTATTTCTGGTAAGAATTATTGTACCTCTTATATTGAAGAGGAATTGAAATCCATTTTAACACATTTCAGATAATTGCCATTTTCCATCATTTCAAAGAGCGATTCGTCCACTTTAACGGCATGGTCGTGTTTTGGCGCATTTGATCTCATTTTCTGGCAATAATAATCACTAATCACAAGTATTATATGCGAGATATATGTAATAGATAGCAATAAGAAATATACATATAAATAAGAAAAAATTTAACCAAACTGAAATATTTAAATTATCGGAATTATATAGGACAACGCACAAAAAAACAAAGATTAATGGCAATAATGCTAAAATTAAAGAATTACGGGCTTTTGTCTTATCCTTTCGTGCCCAATAGTAGAGGGTTCGGAACAACGTTAAAGAAACCAAACTGGAAATGAAAAATACACCAACTCCTACAGGAAAAGATTCGAAGAAAAATCCAGCCCATGTTCCTATTCCAAGGAATAATATTGGTGAAGCCAATAAACCCCAAAACAACAAATAATGTTTATCCCAAAATTCATCATAATACTTTTTCTTTTGTTCTTCCTCGAAAAATTGTTTAAGAAAATCATTACTTTTTATCTTCTTTTTGGAAGGTTTAACTACCCCATCTCCATCAGGAATATACAAACCTAAATTCAAATCTCCCCAAAAATCATTTTCTTTTTTCTTTTTTCCTTCTTCTCTTCTTTTGCGCTCTTCTTTCTCTTGTTTACGCTGCTCAGCTTCACGATGCAGTCTTTCCTCTTCTACCTTTTTCTTTTGTTCCTCTTCTCTTTTTTTGCGTTCTTCTTCCTCACGCTTACGTTGTTCGGCTTGACTACGTATCCTTTCCCAAAATTCATCATACAACATCTTTTGTTTACGCTGTTCAGCTTCACGACGTTGTATTTCCTCTTCTCTTCTTTTGCGTTCGTCTTCAACCCTCTCCTTCATTTTAACTTCTATGAAGTCTATATAATCCTTGTCAGGAATTTCGAGGATTTGTTGTGTTTTAATATTTTCATACTCAACAGATACAAATTCAAGCTTATGCTTGCCACGTTTTAGGCGAATCACATTGTTTTCTCCTGCATGAATCTCTGCAAAGAGCTTTTGATAGTAGTAGACCTGACAGTCGGCATCTGATTCGATGTGAATCTCCGCACCTTTTTCCAAATCTTGTTTGTGGATGTAAGGTGCTATGCGATTGTCGATGAGTTGATCCATTGAAGCTTTAAATAGTGTTTTCGTCTGTATTTCAGAGAATTGATGAGCACCCACAAGAGTTTTCAACTCAGAAGGCAAACATTCTGGTATTCCCTCAAATAAATCATCAACAATAACAGGCACAATATGGCATTTACATTTGCCTGCATGCAATATTTCTGCACGCACCCAATCATCATCATTCACACAACGATCAAGTGCCCCCTTTGTTAATAGCAAAATGAATACTGTCGAATGGCTTATAGCATCCATGATTCGTTGATCAAATACCCCATCCTTCAGTTCGTCAAAATCCAGAAACACCTTATACTCTTTTTCTAATGCCTGTTGAATAGTGCGAGCATAGTCTTTACCTCCTTCGCGACGATAGCTGATAAATATGTCGTATTGGTTGTCCATCATTATTAATTTGGGTTATTGGTTTTGCTATAATATCAAATAATTCTGAATAAAAAAAAGCATATATTATTATGTCAGTCTATCCTTCACGTTATGGTCTTTATGCTGAGTGAGAAATGACGAAAAGTATCATCCTCTGTATGGTTATGATACTCTCTGTAGCTAATCTCGGTATCATAAAAGACAGTTAGTGTGCGGATATATTTTGACATAGGATTTAGTTATTGATGCCACAAAGATAGTAAATAAATGAAAATAAACCAAATATTTGTGCTACTTTTTGACTAAACAGAGACTAATTCTTTTAGCATCGTACAGAATTCTTGTTCTGTCAATATAGTCTTTCTTGGGTCGCGAAGTCCCTTTGTATGATAGATGCGCTTACCTTTGGTTGAAAGCAAAGCAATGCGGAAAGTCTCATCTTGCTCAAAAAGGCATTGGTATGCTTTACGGAGGAGGGCTTGGAACTCAGGAGATTGGCGCAGGACAGGCTTTCCTTGCCAAAAGACTATCTGCGTAGTTTGCCAATCTGAGGTGCTTCGCTCTTTTGCTTCTTTACCAGAAAGGGCACAGATTTCCTTTTGGATTTCTATTTCTTCTATTTTCAAGGATTGGAGGAAGCCTTCCATCGAGGCACATCTGACACCATCTATCTCAAAGGCATTAGGATAGAGATTGGATAGCACATTAGCTGGGTAAGGACTGGTTGACCAAATGTCAACAGCTTTACCCATCAATACTAAGAGTTTTACACTAATCCTTCTAAAAGGTTTCATGAGTTTATTTCAATAGTCTATTCCTCATACTCATACACTTCTCCATTCTCTTACCATTAACGGCATAGTGATAAACGTTATGGTCTGTGAGCTGGGAGAGGGATTTGGAGAAGTCACGAAGGGTAGTGATTGTCTGCTCAATGGCCTTCAGGGGTGGCGTGGAGATGCCGTTGAGGCTGCCTTCTGTGAAGAGGGTCATGGGGATGAGCATCTGACGGGCGGTGCCTCGGTCTGCGTTAAAGGCGGCAAGCTTGTGACTGGCCTCAACAAGAAAGTAGTTGGAGATGATAAGGCGGTTGTGCAGCTTGTTATAGATAGAGCAGTCGGGAGTGATGCCCAGCACCTCCATCATGATGGGATAGTCACGGCGTAGCTGCGTCTTGATGCGATTGAGCTTGGTGGCAATCTCGTCAAAGGAATAAGATTCATGCTTGCTCATATCGTCGAATACGATGGTAACGTGGTAGTCACCTCCAAGGAACTGCTGAGGCAAAAGCTGATCAAGGATGTCACGGATATTGGCCAAGCCATCACCAGCATTGGGCTGACGGAACGCAAAGAGATAGCGGTCGGTCAGCAACAAGGCATTGGAAGGCAGCTTCTCTACACTATCCAACACAGAGTCCCATCCTCTGCCTAACTTTTCTTGTTCGTTAGATATATGTACGTCGTTGGTGTCTATCAGCGTGGAGATGTCTGGACGTTCTCCACTCAAACACATGACACCGTATGACTTCTGGATGCCTAATACTTCGGAAGGGCTGATGTCCAAGATGTATAGTGCGGAAGGATTCTTCTGTACTTCTTCTGGATGGCTTTTGATTCGTTCTGTTTCCGCAACGGTCAAAGACAACACCTGCTGTTGCTTGAGCAATTTATATAAGTAGGAACGCGCGTGCAAAGGCTTCATCTCCTCTGACAGGATGATGCTTTTAAGCGTTGTTTCTGTGATATAGATTTTAAACATAAGCTAGATTTGTTTCCGCAAAGATACAAATTATTTTTTGATTACACAAAATGCGTAATGGGATATTATTTGGCATTACTTCTATCGCAAAGATGCAGGAAATGCCATAGTTTTGTGGCATCACCGTATGCTGATACGGGTACATGATGCATGTGGCGACTGATGGCAAGGCGTTCTTCATCAAGAAGTTCAAGACCAAGGACATCCAGCAAATCAACGGAACGCTGGCCATGATGATGATAACCGACTTCATCATATCCTTCCAATTTGGTGGTGCAGAGGTCGTGGAAGAGGGCAACAACACGGCAACTATCGTCTGGCAAGTCTGGAGCCATCTTCCTCATTTCGCGATATACTCCCAAAGAGTGGTCTGCCAAACCACCTACATACCGATGGTGGTGATGGCAATGGGTCGTGAAATAGTCGCTGTTTTCCAGATAGGCTATCACATTGTCCATTCCCCTGCGAGGGACATCACTTAATAAGGAGATGACTTCTGCCTTAGATGTAATACCACAAGAATTCATTGTAGAAATATTTGTATCCATATATAGCAAGCCATATAACAACAAGAAAAGATAAGATAACGATACACGTGAACCATACACTCTCCAAGATATCATCAATGACAATCTTCGAGAAGAGCCAATGACGCAAGCCTGTTTCTATATGCTGCGCCCTTCCTGTGCGGAAGTTAAACACATAAATGGGCCTGATACGCCAAGGATGATTATAACGATTCTTCCAATCGAACATGCAATATTCCCAATAGCCTCCTCGCTCATTCCACCATTCACCAGTGGTATAACCATTATTTTCAGCATAGCGGTTAAGAACGGCAGGGTTACCATTGGGTCCTGCATGGTAATAAACATAATCAGGGGCAAGGGAATAATTGATGATTTTGCCTAAAGAGACTCTACACACTATCATGACGGGGTTATGGTCATTGAGACGGTAAGGATCCTCTGCGTATCTTCTTGCTACTGAACGACGGGAGGCAAAATAGACACCAATACCACCCCAACTGCTATGGCTTGCTGTGAATGTACCGTCTGTCCACTGACTGCCTTTCTTGCCTGTAATACATTGTCCTGCCAGCAGGTCTGTACCGTGATACATGGTAATGGCAGGGATGATTGTGTCAATGATGGTCCAAACGGCACCTTCTATCAAGACGAGGCATCCGTCAAAGATGGGATATTTGATGACTCGCCAAGGAAACATATACGTCCACTTCCACCAGTCTGCATATCCCTCTGCCCACTGACTGGGCTGTATCACTTCAGAGATAAGGTCATAGAGTTCTGTTATACCATAAATCAGAACATTGTAGATAAAAGCATTCAACAGACGTAGCGGCGTGATGGCAATATATAATAGTATCTGAATGAAATAGAATAAAGGGCGGAGCACCTTCTTAATTCCATCGCTTGGCCAACTGGTCTTGAAGATATAACGCCAGGGTTCTGTCAAAACATGCTGAAGCCGATTCAAAAACCAGAAGGGAATGGAGAATAAATAATAGGCATATTCCAGTGTGGTGGCATATTCTGCCCCAAATGAACTTAGAACAATCCGTAAACCAAAGAAGATAGCTAAGCAAAAACCTACCACGGCACCTGCACTCGCATTGTCAAAAAGCCACCAGCCAATAAGGGCACCTAAACCCATGTATATTCCAATAAAGAAGAGGGCTTGGATGATTTGTTCTCTGAAGGCATAAAGAATTAACAACACTATGACGCCTATCACCACCTTGATGATATCTAATGTACTATATAGGAGTATTGTCGTTAATAGGATTTCAGATAGTTCCATAATTAGTTATTAGGCTACAAAGATACAGAGATAATTAGAAAAATGAAAGAATTACAAAATAAATTCAGAAGAAATTTGGTGGTTTACACTCTTATTCGTACTTTTGCAGCCCGAAAAACAAATGATATGCCAGATATAGGTAACTGAAAATCCACGGAAGCAGTGTAACAAAGGGGGTACGTAAGTACCTGTAAGACACCTGTCGAAAGACAGGGTCAAGGCGTTCTTTTATCACATTGTTACACTAAAATTTCCATTTATGAGAAAGAGATTTTACCATTTTAGGGTGTGCTCATGCTCACCCACAGAGGGTGTTGTGTATATGGAAAGCAACATGCTGCGGGATATCGTTAATCGGGAAATACACCCCATCCGCTGTGCCTCAACCTGCGGACGCAAAGCATCGAAGGGACTGGTGCTGGGTGACCTCTGTGCGGAAGCGCACCATCCGCAATGGGCACTAAAGGTGTGGATGTTTGTCATGGAGCAGATACACTGGAAGGACTACGAGGACTGGTGCAACGTTTGGTTTAACACAAAGTATGTAAGTTTCCACGATGTCATCTCAGACGGCATCTGCGAGATTATCGGGAAGCGAATTGACAGACTGAACATCCGCTATGGATGGGCCCAACCCGAGGGAAGGAACTGCTGGGAGTATTATGCTGGCGACGGCTTCTACGACTCGTTCTGCTACGAGAAATTTGACAATGACTGGGATCGATTGCGTGAGAAATACATCACCATACGCAGCGAGGCGATGGCGGCACAACAGACGGAACGGATATTCCGTGATGGACAAGGCGAACTGCCACCACAAGCACAGGACTTCTTCTACTACTGGGAGGATTTCGACCCGACAGAGCAGGACATGTACTTCAAAATTGACGACTGGGACTAAACGTACGAGGACGCACCAGAATTCTGATGCGTCCTCGTGTCCCTTTATAGAAAAAATACTATTGCGCTTCCAGCACCAGCACACGGCTGGACCAGTTGGTCTTCTGGTTCCAATCGACATTATGGGTATAGGGAATCTCGAGGCCGTGGTTCATGAGGAAGGCCCCCGTGAAGGTCTTACCCTCGAAGGGGAGGGCCTGCAGGTCGATGCGGTTCAACTCGTGGACACGGTACTGGCGCTGCGCGTCAAGACCTGCCATCTTGATACGCGGCAGGTGCTCGTTCTGGAACTGCTCGTACTTCCACCAGTAGAAGACGGCCTTGTCCTTCGGCTCGCTGACGTACATGAGCGATGCAACGCCCTTGCCGTCGTAGGGAGAGAGCAGGCGGTAGATGTCGCCGAACTGCACCACGGGGCGCACCTGCTTGTACTCGCTGATGGCCTTGCGGCAGAGCTCCTTCTCGTCGTCGGTCATGTTCTTGGGCTGAATCTCCATGCCTAAGCGTCCCGACATGGCCACGTCGATGCGGAACTTCAGCGAGGTGGTGCGGAAGACGGTATGGTTAGGCGTTGCCGAGATGTGGCTGGCCATGGCGATGGCGGGGAAGAAGTAGCTGGTGCCCCACTGCATGAAGATGCGCTGCAGGGCGTCGGTATTGTCGCTCACCCAGAACTCGTCGAAGTAGGGCAGCAGTCCCCAGTTGGCGCGGCCGCCACCCGAGGCGCAGGCCTGGATGGTGAGCGTGGGGTATTTGGCACGGATGCGCTGGCAGACCTTCTCCAGTCCGCGGTGGTAGGCAATGTAGAGGTGGCTCTGGTCGGCCATGGGCAGATACTGTGAGCCGTGGTTCATGACGGGTGCGTTGGCATCCCACTTGATGTAGTCAATCTCCGGGTATTTGGTCATGAGGTTATCGACGATGCCGAACACGAAGTCCTGCACCTTGGGGTTGGCCAGGTCGAGCACCACCTGCGTGCCGCCACGCCCCAGTGCTGCGTCGCGCTTGGGTGCCTTCAGAATCCAGTCGGGGTGTGCCTCGTAGAGCTCGCTGACGGTGTTTGCCATTTCGGGCTCAATCCACAGTCCGAACTTGATGCCGTGCTTCTTGGCATCGCGCAGCAGACCCTCAATGCCCTCGGGCAGCTTGTTCTTATCGACCACCCAGTCGCCGAGCGACGAGTTATCGACCTTGCGGGGGTACTTGTCGCCAAACCAGCCGTCGTCCATGACGAACAGCTCGCCGCCCATGGAGGCAATGTCGCCCATCATCTGGTCCATGCCCTGCTGGTTGATGTCGAAATAGACACCCTCCCACGAGTTGAGCAGAATCTTCCGTTCCGTCTGGCCGTTAGCCAGCATGTACTTGCGGCCCCAGCGGTGGAAGTTGCGTGACACGCCGCTGAGTCCCTGTTTCGAGAAGGTCAGCGCAAGGTGGGGCGTAGTGAAGGTCTCGCCGCGCTTGAGGTGGTACTCGGAGTTCTCTTCGTCGATGCCGGCAAAGAAATAGTGGTACTCGGTGTCGTCTGTGACGACCTTGAGCTTGTAGTTGCCCCAGTAGCAGAGGGCAGCACCGATGACGTCGCCGGTGAGTTCCTGCGGACGGCCATCGAGCGAGAACATGACCTCGGCATGGTCGGTATGGGAGTTGCGGGCACCGTCGCGGTTGACAATCATCTTGACTCCCTGCGTCAGGGGTTCCTGCTCGACACGTCCCTCGTTGGCCCACGATCCGTAGAGATGGCTGAGCCATACCTCGCCACGACGGATGGGGAGCACGCCGGAGGCAAACTGCGTGAGGGTGACGGTGTGCTTCTCGCCATTGGTGATGTCGGTCCACGTCTCTATCATATCGACATCGGCACGCGTCTGGTAATAAACACGGACGGTGGTGGGGTACTGGGGGTCGCTGAGCGTGAGGGTGGTGAGGTCGCCCTGCTGACTGACTGCGGTGAGGTAGAGCTGGGTGGACATGTTGCCGTCGGCATGGCGCAGGGAGACGGCAGCAGCAGACTGGGGCCACATGCCATAGGGGGGATAGACGTCGAAGCGACCGTTGGCAGGAGCGGGCAGGGCGGAGAGCTCGGCGGCACTGAGCCGGGGGCCGAAATAGACGTACTGGGGCTGGTGGCCTTCGTCGGCATTGATGACTAACGAGAGGTTACGGGTTTCAAGAACTACCTGCCTGGCCTGGATGCCGAGGGGCAGGGCGAGGAGCAGGGTAAAAAGCAGTTTAAGTTTCATATCAGTTATCTGTAATTGGTTATGTAATTTACAATTTTACTATTTACAATTTTACAATTGATTTTTCAATTTTCGTTGTCGTCAGCGTTTTTTTGTTTTCGTCTTCGTTTTCGTAGCGAAGCGTTTCGTTTTCGTTTTCACTATTTCACCTTTTCACTTTTTCACCTTTTCACTTTTTCAGAAGGGTGCCTCGACACGGAGGGTCATCTGTTCGCGGGTGAAGGGGTGGCAGAAGGTAATTTCCTGGGCATGGAGGAAGAGGCGGTCACCACGCCGGCCATAGAGGTCATCACCGAGGATGGGGGTGCCGAGACCGTCGCGATGGGCACAATGGACGCGCAACTGGTGGGTGCGGCCGGTATGGGGGTGGAGCTCAAGACGGGTGATGCCGTCGGTGACGGAGAGTACCTCATAGTCGGTGACGGCGGGCTTGCCCGTCTCGTAATCGACGACCTGACGGGGACGGTCGAGGGGGTCGGCCCTCAGGGGCAGCGAGATGGTGCCGCTGGTATGGGGGATGGTGCCGTCGAGCAAGGCGATATATGTCTTCTTGACACGACGGGCGGCAAACTGTTCCTGTATCAGGTTGTAGGCATCGCGCGTCTTGGTGATAATGAGCAGACCGCTGGTGCCCATGTCGAGCCGATGGGCAAGGGACCACTCGTCGGTGTCGGCATAGTGCTGACGGACGACGGACCACACGCTGAGGCGTGACTCACGACCGGGAACGCTGAGCAGACCGGTGGGCTTGTTGATGACCATGAGCCACTGGTCTTCATAGATGATGTCAAGCTTGACCTGGGCGCCGCCCAACGGATAGAACATGGGGTCGTGCTCCTGGGGGTTGTCCTCGACATCGAGTCCCTTGAGCATCCAGGTGAGCACAGGGAGGCACTTGCCACGACAGGCGGGATAGAACTGACCATCAAGGCGCACCTCGGACTTGGGCGACTCGCCCATCCAGAACTCTGCCATGCAGAGGGGCGTGAAGCCTTGCTGGTAGGCATACTGCAGGAGCTTGGGGGCACAGCAGTCGCCGGCACCGCCGGGGGGATAGGGGAAGCGCTGTCGTACCTTCACGCTGTGGTAGTCGTGCCACACCTCAATGAGGTCGCGCTCCTTACCATAGGCGTTGAGCACGCGGTACTGACGGAAGAGCCACTGCTGGAGGTCTTCAGAGAGCTGCTTACGGCGCTCGCGCAACTCGACGACGAGCAGATCGTCGGAACTGAGGGAGTTGATGACGACGGTCATGGCGGAAATGATGCGCTCGGTCTGCTTGAAATGGCCGTCGGGCTGCTGGGCGTCATAGACGGGCGGCACAAACCACGGCCAGTCGTTGCGGCCTGCCAGCAGACCGCTATAGGCTGAGAGGAAGAAAAGTTCTTGAGTTTTTGAGTTCTGTGTTTTGAGTTCTGAGTTCGGGGCTACTACCAGCACGCCAAACATCTTTCCGTGTTGGGCATCCTCCTGAAGGGCAGCGTGGGTGGCTACATAACGGCGCACTTTCTTGGCGGCCTCCACACACAGGGGATGAGGCTCATAGCAGAATGGGTAGGTAAACTTCTGAGGCCTTTCTGCAGTACTTTGCAAGGGGTGTAAGACCTTCATTTTGATTCGGTTAAAATTATTGGTTGCCACAAAGTTACGCATTTTTCATGAAAACACCAAACTTTTTAAAGTATTTTAAGGGAGTAAGAGGAAGTAAGAGGAAGTAAGAAGAAGTAAGAGGAAGTTAGAGGAAGTTAGAGGAAGTAAGAAGAAGTAAGAGGAAGTTAGAGGAAGTTAGAGGAAGTTAGAGGAAGTTAGAGGAAGTTAAGGGAGGAATTGTTTGGCGGTTCGGGAAAAAAACGCTATCTTTGCAAATAAAAAAACGATGAAACGAGCTACAACTGTATTTTTACTGCTGTGCTGCTCATGGCTCATGGCAGTTGCACAACAGCAGGACACCTTCTGGCTGGGAGCCGACATCAGCGGCACCACGGAACTGGAAGCACGCGGCAAACAACTGTATAACACAAACGGGGAACCACGGGAAAACACCCGGCTGATGAAGGAACTGGGACTGAACGCCGTGAGGCTGCGCGTATGGGTGAACCCGAAGGACGGCTTCTGCCGACCGGACGACGTGCTGCTCATGGCCTCCAGGGCGAAGGCGGAGGGCATGGAGGTGATGATTGACTTCCACTACAGCGACTGGTGGGCGGACCCTGCGAAGCAAAACATTCCGGCAGCGTGGAAGGCGATGAACTATGACGAGATGCGACAGGCACTGGCAGAGCACACCCGCGCCACGCTACTGCTGCTGAAGACGAACGGCATAGACGTGAAGTGGGTGCAGGTGGGCAACGAGACAACCAACGGCTTCCTGTGGCCCATGGGACGCGCCACGGAGCACATGAAGCAGTATGCCGGACTGACACAGGCGGGCTACGAGGCGGTGAAACAGGTGTTTCCCGAGGCTCAGGTCATTGTACACCTGGACCAGGCACGTGACGCCCGGCGCTACGATTTCATCTTCGACGGGCTGCGAGAATATGGTGCGCAGTGGGACATCATCGGCGTGAGCATCTACCCCTACTGGGACCAGCAGGAGAAGAAGGAGAAGAAGGACAGCGGCACCCTGAAGCATGCGCTGAGGAACATGCAGCGACTGGTGAAGAAGTACCACACCCCGGTGATGGTGGTGGAAACGGGCTACGAGGTGGCACGGCCGGAAGCCGGAAAACGGTTTATAGGGGAGCTCATCAGTGCCTGCAGGAAGATGGACGGACAGTGCCTCGGCGTGTTCTACTGGGCACCAGAACTGGAGGGACAATACCCGCTGGGGGCCTTCAAGGACGGACGGCCGACAGCCATCATGGAGGCCTTTACCGAGGCTGCCATGCAGAAATAAACGACAAAAGGCTTGGTAATTGAATTTTTTTACCTATCTTTGCAACGACAATAAAGATTACAAACCAAAAACAATAAAACAATATGGGATTTCCTGGTGGATGGGAGTTGCTGGTCATCGCACTCATCGTACTGCTGCTCTTCGGCGGCAAGAAGATACCTGAACTCATGAAGGGGCTCGGCAAGGGTGTCAAGAACTTCAAGGACGGCATGAACGGTGCCGACGACAAGAAGGAGGAAAACGAAACGCTTCGCAACGAAAACAAAACGCTTCGCAACGAAGACGAAAACGAAACGCTTCGCTAATAAATTGAAAATCGAAAATCAGTAAATAGACAATTAATTAGGATTGTAATTTAGAAAGACGGAAACGAAAACGAAGACGGGTTCCTTCTGGGACCATCTGGAAGAATTGCGGACATGCCTGATACGCATCATCGTGGCGACCGTCGGTGCCATGATCATTGCCTTCTGCATGAAGGAATGGATGTTTGACGTCATCCTGGCTCCGGCACGCGGGGACTTCGTCACCTATCGGCTGATGGGGACGGAACCTGTCAGCATACACCTCATCAACACGGGACTGACAGAACAGTTCATGATGCACCTGAAGGCATCGTTCCACGTAGGACTGCTGGCGGTAATGCCCTACATACTGTATGTGCTGTTCGGCTTCATAGCACCGGGACTCTACGAGCGGGAACGCCACTATGCGGTACGGGTGGTCAGCAGCGGGTACCTGATGTTCATCATAGGGACACTGGTCAACTATCTGCTCATATTTCCCCTCACAGTACGCTTCCTGGGCACCTATCAGGTCAGTAGCGACGTACAGAACATGCTTACCCTCGAATCGTACATGGACACACTCGTCACGATGAACCTCATGCTGGGCATCGTGTTCCAGTTGCCGGTCCTCTGCTGGCTGCTGGCTGTAACGGGGATGCTGCGTCCGGAATGGATGACACGCTACAGGCGACATGCCATCGTGGCCATCGTGGTAGTGGCAGCCATCATCACACCGACCACCGACGCCTTCACACTCATCATCGTTGCGCTGCCCATCTGGCTGCTGTACGAGGTGAGCATCTGGATAGTCAAGAAAACAAGAAACTAAACATTACACTTTATGCTAAGAAAAATCCGTATCACTCTGGCAGCAGTGATGTTCATCGGCATCACACTGCTCTTTCTCGACTTCACGGGAACCATGCACCAATGGGTCAGCTGGATGCCGAAGATACAGTTCCTGGAGGCTGTGCTTGCACTGAACGTGGTGGTGATTGCGGTGTTGATACTTCTGACACTCATCTTCGGACGGATGTACTGCTCGGTCATCTGTCCGCTGGGCGTGATGCAGGACATCATCGCATGGTTCGGCAAGAAGGCCAGGAAGAACCGCTACTCCTTCTCAAAGGAGGTGAAATGGCTGCGCTACCCGATGTTGCTGCTGTTTATCATAGCGCTGGTGGCAGGCGTAGGCGTTGTCTTCCAGCTGCTGGCCCCCTACTCCGCCTTCGGGCGCATAGCCACCAATCTGCTGCAGCCTTTATATATAGGTGGCAATAACATGCTGGCAACCATTGCCGAGGCCTCCGACAGCTATCTGTTCTACCACCACGAGGTATGGATGCGCTCGCTGGTGTCGCTCATCATTGCTGCCGCCACCTTCGGCATCCTGTTCTTACTGGCATGGCGTAACGGACGTACCTGGTGTAACACCATCTGCCCTGTGGGTACGGCACTGGCCGTCTTTGCCAAGTTCTCGTGGATGAAGATCAGATTCGACGAGCAAAAGTGCCGTAACTGCTCCATGTGCTCCAAGAACTGCAAGGCTGCCTGCATAGACTACAAGAACCACACGGTGGACTACACCCGCTGCGTGGTGTGTGGCGACTGTATCGAAAGCTGTAAGTTCGGGGCACTGAAATATGCCAGGGCGACACAGCAGCAGGAGAAACAGCAGACCAAACAGCGTGAGGAGACCGACACAGGACGACGCAGTTTCCTGATTGGCGCCACGCTGGCCTCAACGGCTGTCATGGCACAGGAGAAGAAGAAGGTGGACGGCGGACTGGCGGCCATTGCCGAGCGTGTCATCCCCGAACGCCAGACGCCGCTGACACCGCCGGGCTCCCTGTCGGCACAACACATAGCACAACACTGTACGGGCTGCCAGCTCTGCATATCAGAGTGTCCGAACGACGTGCTACGCCCCTCTACCAACCTGATGACGCTGATGCAACCTACGATGTCGTATGAACGGGGCTACTGCCGACCAGAGTGTACGCGCTGCTCAGAGGTTTGTCCTGCCGGTGCCATCCAACCCATCACACCCATCGAGAAGTCGGCCATACAGATAGGACATGCCGTATGGATCAAGCAGAACTGCGTGGCCATCAACGACGGCGTGCCCTGCGGCAACTGTGCCCGACACTGTCCGACTGGTGCCATTGAGATGATACCCCTTGACCCCGACGATGGCGACTCACCACTGGTGCCTGCCATCAACGAGGCGCACTGCATAGGCTGCGGTGCCTGCGAAAACCTGTGTCCGGGCAAGAACGGACAGACGGCCATCATGGTCGAGGGCCACGAGGTGCATAAGGAGGTTTAGAGTTGAGAGTTTAGAGTTGAGAGTTTTTTGATATGAGCAAGAATATGAACCGCCGAACATTCCTGAAGCTCTTCGGAGCGGGCAGTGCTGCCACAGCACTCACGGTAGCAGGATGCAAGAGCAAGCAGACAAAGGCTGCCAGTGAGGAATACCAGAAACAGGTGGAGCCACCCATCGGGAAGATGACCTACCGGACGAATCCGAATAACAACGAGAAGGTGTCGATACTGGGCTACGGCATGATGCGACTACCGTCGAAGACCGAGAACAGCGACGACTTCGACCAGGACATGATCAACCGCCAGGTGGACTATGCCATTGAGCATGGCGTCAACTACTTCGACACGAGCCCCGTCTATTGTCAGGGAAAGTCGGAACGCTGCACGGGCATCGCACTCAGCCGGCACAAACGATCGGAATACCTCGTGGCAACCAAACTGTCGAACTTCCACCCCGACTCACAGACAAGGGAAGGGAGCATCGGCATGTACCGCAACTCACTGAAGGAGCTGCAGGTGGACTACCTGGACTACTACCTGCTGCATGCTATCGGCGGCAGCATGGATGAGTTTAACCGACGCTACGTGGATAACGGCTTGATGGACTTTCTGCTGGAGGAGCGTAAGGCGGGACGCATCCGCAACCTCGGTTTCTCGTTCCACGGGTACAAGGAGGTGTTCGACGAGGTGCTCGCCATGCACGACAAGTACCACTGGGATTTCGTGCAGATAGAGCTGAACTACCTGGACTGGGACTACGCCGACGAAATAAACAACCGTAACGTGGATGCCAGCTACCTCTATGCCGAACTGCAGAAGAAGGGCATACCGGCCGTCATCATGGAACCGCTGCTGGGCGGACGACTGGCGAACCTGCCACAGTACCTGGTCAACGAACTGAAACAGCGCGACCCGGAACGCAGCGTCGCCTCATGGGCCTTCCGCTATGCCGGTACACCAGAGGGGGTACTGACCGTTCTCTCAGGAATGACCTTCATGGAACACCTCAAGGACAACCTCCTAACGTACTGTCCGCTCAAACCACTGACACAGGAGGAGCAGGAGTACCTGCATGGTGACATAGCACGGAAGATTGTAGGACTGGAGAACATTCCCTGCAACGACTGCAAGTACTGCATGCCCTGTCCCTACGGCATCGACATTCCCGCCATCTTCGTACACTACAATAAATGCAAGAACGAGGGCACACTGCCTACCGACACCGGCGACGAGAACTACCGCAGCCTGCGACGACAGTACCTCATCAGTCTGGACCGTGCCGTGCCCCGCATGCGACAGGCTGCACACTGCATACAGTGCGGACAGTGTGAGCCGCACTGCCCTCAGAACATCCGCATACCCCAGGAACTGAAGATGATTGACGAGTTTGTGGAAGGCCTCAAGCAGGGCGAAGACCTGCAGCAGGCACTGCAGAAACACAGAGACTCAAAGTCAGAAAAATAAGTATATGGAAATAGAATTTATTGTACGTATTTTCGTGGCATCGTTGCTGGGAGGTGCCATCGGACTGGAACGTGAATACCGCGACAAGGCGGCAGGGTTCCGGACACATTTCCTCGTGGCACTCGGCTCAGCGCTGTTCATGGTGATTTCTGCCTACGGATTTGAGGGCGTGCTGGCAAACGACTTCAATGCACCCATCCGCCTCGACGTGTCGCGTATTGCCGCACAGGTGGTCACAGGTATCGGTTTCATCGGTGCCGGCACCATCATCTTCCAGAAGAATGCCGTACGCGGACTGACTACCGCTGCCGGTGTATGGGTCACTGCTGCCATCGGTATGGCATGCGGTGGCGGCATGTATGTGCTGGCTGTGGTGTCAACAGCACTCGTACTCATCGGACTGGAAGCCTTCAACTACTTCCTGCACCGCTTTGACAAGCACAGGGTGAAGTCACAAGAAGAAGAGGCGGAAAATGAGTAGTACAGCGAACAGCTACAGGAGTCACTGTCCTGGCTGCAAACGTACTGACAGGAGTCAGGACAGCAGTTCCCGGATGGCAGCGACGAGCTGGTCGTTCTCCTCGGGCAATTGAGCCATGACACGGAAATAGTCGCTGGTGAGCCCCTCGAAGGTACTGCAGTCACGTATTAGGATGCCATACTGCTGGATGAGCGACTGCTTCAAGTCTATATTCTTCGCAGTGTCTTCCACAAAGCCCAACATGAAAGTACTCTTCGACTCAAACATACGGATGCCTGGAATATCCTTCAAGGCAGTACGTAGCCGTTCTGCTTCCCCGAGGTAGTCATCCATTGCGGGGAGGATGCCCTGACCGTGCTGCAGCAGGTACAGGCCTGCCGTGATGGCAACGGAACTGACGGACCAGGGATGGCGCTTGCTACGCAACCGGTTGATGACTGACGGACTGGCGGTAATATAGCCCAGGCGCAAGCCCGGCACAGCATACTGCTGCGTCATGGAGTGGAGGACAATCAGGTTGGGGTGCTGCAGGATGTCATGAGGGGTGAACAGTTTTGACTTCGTATAGTGCTCGAACGACTGGTCAACAATATACATATACTGCCGGTGGCTCCTTACCATGTAGTCCATGAAACCCTTCATGAGCACGTTGCCTGACGGGTTATTGGGATTGCACAGCCAGTAGATGCGGTCTTCGCCCAGATGCGACAGGCTGTCCGTATTCTCATAGCTGATGATGTGCTTATGGATGCGGCAAGCATTGGCATACTCGCTGAACGTGGGTTGGGGGATGACACTGGCAAAACCACGGTACAGCTGTGCCAGGAGGTAGATGGCCTCGGTACAGCCATTCGTCACCATGACATACTCACGGGGAATGTCCAGATACTCGGACAGCTTCCACTCCAACTCGTAAGCCTCCGGCTCCGGATAACGGCGGATGCAGTCCATGTTAGCCGCCAAGTGCTGCTGGAGCCCTGTCAGGTCGGCATGGTTATAAACGTTAGCACTGAAGTCTAACTTGATTTTCTTACCATAACGGTAAGCATCGTCTCCCCGTCCTCTTGTCATAGCGTTCTGTTTTGTTTTACATGAATGGTCAGCGACTGGGCATCGAAGGTGATGCCGTCACGCTCAATGAAAAGGCTGAGTGTACCGTCATCTGCCAACTGCCGGGGCGTACCGATGGTGATATGGTCGGGAAGCATCAGCCAGATACGGTCTGCCAACTGCAAGGCCAGCTCCACATCGTGAGTAGAGAGGAAGATGGTCTTTCCTTGTTCATGGGCAAGACGTCCTAGCAACTGCATCGTATCGACCTTGCTGGGGAAGTCTAGGAAGGCCGTCGGCTCGTCCAGGTAGATGACCGGCGTCTGCTGCGCCAATGACTTGGCTATCATCACCTTCTGGCGCTCACCATCGGACAGCGTATGCACCAGTCGCTGCTCCAGCGCCACAATGCCGACCAACTGCAGGGCATCGCTGACCACTTCTTCGTCGGCAGCTGTCAGTCCGCCCCAGAACCCGGTATAGGGTGAACGGCCCAGTGCCACCAGTTCACGTACCGTCATGTTACGCAGGTCGGGTTTTTCGGTCAGCACCACACCGATGCGGCGACTCAGCTCCTTGTCGGAAAAGCTTTCTATCGGACTGTTGCCGATGAGTATCTGACCGCCCAAGGGAGGCTGGAAGGCAGACAAGGTGCGTAAGAGGGTTGATTTGCCGACGCCGTTACGTCCCAGCAGGCAGGTCAGCTCACCACTGTAGATGGTTGCCGAGATGTCGTGTGCCACCTGTTTTTCATTGCCCTTAGACCGGTATCCGATGCTTAGGTTCCGGAGTTCTATGGATGCTTCTTGATTCATATTCGACACAAAGATACAAAAAAAAGTGAAAAGTGAAAAGTGAAAAGTGAAAAAAATAAACTTTTTTGTATCTTTGCGCCATCAATCAATTATGTAACACTTAAAAAATTACAGATTATGGAAATCGTTGCTGTTTTAGCTTCCCTTCTTTGTGGAGGTCTTGTTTTATTGCTCATCATCGTAGCAGTGTATTTTGTCTCGACACAGCGCAAGCTCGTCAGCCTGGACGAGCTGTGCAAGAATGCACTTAGCCAGATTGAGGTACAACTGAATTCACGTTTCGACGCCGTACTCTCCTTGGCCAAGACAGCTGCCAAGTATGCCGGACATGAGTCGGAGACCATCATCAAGACCATTGAGGCACGTGGCGGTGGCAGAACTGCCGCAACACCCGAGGCCATCAATCAGCAGAGCGACATGCTCAGCCAAATGATGGGACGACTGAATGTCGTGTTTGAACGCTATCCTGACCTGAAGGCTTCAGAGCTTTATGTCAATGCGCAGAACGGTCAGAAGGAGTACGAGGAGAACGTACGTATGAGCCGTATGGTGTATAACGACACGGCAACGAAGATGAACCGCATGGTACGTCAGTGGCCGTCGTCCATGGTGGCCAGCATCCTACACTTCGCCGAGAAGGAATACCTGAAGGTAGATGACGAAAAGAAACGTAGCTATCCGAATCTCGATGAAGCATTTGCTAAGTAAACTGACAACGAGGCTCGCTCTGCCGTTCGTGCTGCTGCTTTCTGTCCTGACGCTACAGGCAGACCCCGTGCTGCACGACCTGAACATGCAGGTACAGCTGTTGGACAATGGCGATGCCCGCATCACGGAGGTACGTACCATGTCCATCGACCATGTGGGTACGGAGTGCTACATCGTCATGGGTTTCATGAACGGCAGCACGGTCAGGGACCTGACCGTCAGCGACGAGACAGGACGGGAGTTTGAGAACATCGGCTCCTGGGAGGTTGACCGCAGCCGCAGCTGGAAGGCAGGCAAGTGTGGCATCGTCACCAAGAACGACGGCTACGAGCTCTGCTGGGGACTGGGCGACGAGGGCAGCCGTGTCTATACCATCAGCTACACTGTTACCGATCTGGTACGAGCCTATGACGATGCCGACGGCTTCAACTTCATGTTTGTGGCACAGGACATCAAGCCTGCCGCCCAGCACGCAAAGATAACCTTTGTACGCGGTGACGGCAGGGAGATTCCGCAGGACATGGTGAAGATGTGGGCGTTCCGCTACGACGGCGACATTGAGTGGATGAACGGCACCGTGGTGGCTGAGACCGCCACCAGCATGAGCAGCAGCCAGTCGATGATTGTCATGCTGCGCTTCGAGAAGGACGTGCTGCATCCCACCATGAACGAGAGCGGCAGCTTCGAGCAACTGAGGGAGAAAGCCTTCGAGGGCAGCAGCTATACCAGCGGCATGGACTTTGAAACCATCTTCTGGATTATCGTCATTGCACTGATTATCATCCTCTCGCCCTTCATCATCATGGGCTACCTTATTTATATGTGGCTGGAGCGCCGTACCGCCAACGAGAACCTGCTGTGGTTCCGCGGACAGCCGTACAATGGCAGTCTGAAGAAGAGCTACGAGGTACTGAATGCGTATGCCTATTTCGGCTACGACAACAAGAACCTGGTCAGTGCCATGGTGCTTCGGCTCATCAGCATGGGGGCTGTGGCCATTGAACAGCACATGGTGGCTCCCACGGGATTCAAGAAGCTGGTAGGTGCCAGTCCGAAACCCATGCAACTGCTGGCCATCAAGGAACTGCATGTCGATGAGAACACCCCCGACCGCTTTGCACTTAGCAAGCTGTTCTATATTTTCTCTGAGGCTGCCGGCGACGACAACCTCCTGCAGCCCAACGAACTGAGAACATGGATGAGCAGGCACTCCAGCAGTGTGGAGTCGTTCCTGAACAATATCAAACCCCTGCGGTCGAAGCGAACCATCAGAAAGGACCTGAAGAACGTGCGTGACGTGCTGGGCATGCGACTCTTCCTCAAGGACTTCACACTGGCCAATGAGCGCCATGCCACCGAGGTAAGACTGTGGAAGGAGTATCTTGTCTATGCCGAGCTGTTTGGCATTGCCGACCAGGTACGTAAGGACATGCAGCAAATCAACCCCGAATACCTGCGCATGGACGAGGTATGCCGACAACTGAACAACGACCGTGTGGTACCGTTGTTCACTGCTGCTACGCTTTCAGGTATCGGTGATGTACAGCGTGCTGCAAGCCGGGCCTCATCGGGTGGTGGCGGATGGGCATCATCAGGCGGTGGCGGCGGTTTCTCGGGCGGCGGCTCGGGTGGTGGCGTCAGATAATAAGCTATAGCTTCTATAGCTTCTATAGCATCTATAGCAACTATAGTCTATACCTGCGGATGAGCTCCGCGAATAACGGGTTGTGCTGCAAGATGGCGGTGCAACCCGTTATCAATAGTTGCTTGCGTGCTCGGGTCAGTGCCACGTTCAGTTTGCGGTCAATGACTTGGCCATCCTCCTCGAAACAACAGGCTGTCAGGAAGTCTAACTGATGGAGTTGCTGCACAGTAAACGAATAAATGATAACATCACGCTGTGAGCCCTGATAGCGCTCTACGGTATCGATGGAAATCTGCTGCAAGGCAGGAATACCCAACCGTTCTATCTCCTGCCGTATGAGGGCTATCTGGTGGCGGTACGGCACGATGACACCTGCCGTTTTGTTGCTGTCGAAACGCGCTGCACCGTATTGCCGGTAGATACGACGCAGCAGGTCGGCAACGACTGCCGCTTCTGCCTGCACTCCTTCAACATCCAAGAACACCACCCTGCGTTCTTTCAGCACGTCGTCCAACGCATCCTCAGATGGCTCGTCATAGTTCAGTCGGGTCTCCAGCTGGTGTTCCAGCGGCACAGGCTCCAGCTGCTCTTGCCGGTAAAACATTTCGTTGGCAAAGGCAGCAATATCGGGATGCATGCGTCCCTGGTGGCGAAGCGTTCCCACGAATCGTGTCCTGCCCTGCTGACGCTCCAGACGTATCAGCCGCTCGAACAGCGTTTCATATTTTCCTGGCTGCTGTACCACGGCGGGCAGCTGCTTGTAGTCCCCAATGAGTACGAAGCGCCCGATGGCATCGTTCGCCAGCAGACCGACGATGTCCGACTCTAATATCTGCGATGCCTCATCCACCACACACAGTGAGAAACGCTTGAGCTGGAAGATGAACGGACGGGACTGCATGGTGGCTGTCGTACTGACCACAATGCTGGTTTGACTGATACGCTTCCGTATCTCGTCCAGCTTCGGCGTATCGCCTAACAGTGCATCTAGTAGATGTCCCCTGAAACGGGGGTCACACGAGGCCTCATTGCCCAGGCGCAGGAAGTTAAGTCCAGCCTCCGAAAGCGTCTCACATATCTCATCTACCGCCCTGTTGGTATAGGCCATGAGGAGGATGGAAGGTGGAAGGTGGAGGATGGAGGGTGGAAGGGCAAGTTCTTCCTCCACCATGAAGCGCAGCGCCATCGATGTCTTGCCCGTTCCTGGCGGACCTATCAGCAGGAAGTAGTCGCGTGCCTGCTTCTGACGCAGTATCACGTCATCATAATTCGGATGGTAGCAGCGCGTCAGCTGTATGCTATCGTCGGCTTGCGGTTCCCGCTGCCCCAAGAGTAACTGACGCTTATGAAGCGGTGAGGTAACAAAGGCATAGAGCGAACGCATGGCACTCGTGGTTCCGATGTCGGACGTGTCAGGCTCGACGGCGTAGGTAAGGGGTGAAGGGTCAGTGGTGAGAGGCGAGTGGAGAAACGTGAGGGGTGAGTGGTCAAAGACGTTGGGGTTCTGCTGTCCGTCGTTCAGTTTGATGGTCAGCTGATCCGTCCTGATGTCGGTCAGCCGTCCACGGAACAGGAGGCTCTTCCGTACGTCAGGCACCCCCTGATAAGCATAGAGCACCACCATGTCGCCCCGTCGGAAGATGGGGGTGGAGGGTGCAGGGTTGAAGGTGGAGGGTGAGTGGTGTGTGGTGAGTGTCAGCACATCATAGCCACTGTCAGGAGCTGACTGCTCCTTCTCCACAATGGTCAGGTCGGTAAGGATGCTCCCTGCCTCCCGTTTCTCGTCTAACGACAGGTTCCAGAGGTCTGCCGTGGCACGGCTCTGCTCCCTGACTCGCTTCCGCTCGTCTTTTGTTCCCAGCTTATTGTAGGCCTGTTCCCGATAGACAAACGTCATCTGCTGCTCGAAATAGCTTCGCTCTGCATCGCTTAGCGAAGCCAGGGTGGCTGACACCGACGAGAAACGCCCGAAAATGTCTTCTATTGTCAAACGGGGCAGCACGCTGTTGAAGCCCTCACGGGCCGTCTGCAACTCCTGCGCCACCACACGGTTACGCATGGCTATCGCCTCCCGGAAGAGCGCCTCGTTGAACCCTATCTTTATCAGTCCGTCCTGTGCCGGGTAACGGCTGTAGAGCAGTCGCATGTCGATGTTGTCGGGCGCTACGTCGAAGTTGTAATGCAGCATACCGTAATAGAGTAGCAGCTGCACGATGTGCGGTTCCCTGGCACCATGTTCCTTGCCCCATAGCTTGCCCGACTTCTGTTCCACCAGCAACTGCATGTCGGTAGTCATCATATCCACACGTCCCTGCAATCCCAGCCGTTCGCAGATGAACGACGGCTCCAGTATGGCCTTCTCACGGTCATAGCGGTCAAAGAGCAGGCCAACCGTCTCCCGCAGATTTGTCATCTGCACCTGCGCATCAGCCTTGAAGGCCAGTGGAGAGAAGTCGGGGCAGGTACAGAACTGCAGGGCCTGTTCACGGAACGACTCCGTCAGCGTATGCCCCAGCGTAGCGTCCTCATGGTTAATGATATCGTCCAGCGCACTGCCTGCAAAGTTACCCAGCAGGATGGCCTGGCTGTTTGCCCTCGGCAGCATGCGCCCTATCGTATATAGCAGCGGATGGTGACTGTCCTCTGAAAACAATGTTGCCAGAGCCGAGACATCCACCAGGAAGTCAGGCTCCACCACGATGAGGTCGCCCAGCACGTTCAGCTGCATACCCTCACGCAGAAGCGGGCGCAGGTCGTCGTCATACGTCGTCCTGTACTCCTCGTCCGTACCCTGTATCGTGGCATAGATGTAACGCTCGTCCCACCGCTGCACGGTGCAGCGAATATATTTCCGGTCAGTTTCCAAGGTGGCTACAGTCAGTTAAAGGAACCTTGGTTCCGGAATCATGTTTCCGCAACAGAAGCGCAGCGCTATCTGGCGGTCGTCACCTAAATAGATGTATCGCTCCAGACGGTGCAGCAGCGAATAGCTGTCGTGGTTCAGGTCGCTGTCGTCAATGACCAGCGCATCAAACTCATATCCCGGCTCAAAGCTGCCCACATGTCCGAAGAACCGCCCTGCCGACTTGGTGGCAAGCCAGAACACCTCCGACAGGCTTAGGAACTTCTTGTCGCGGTGCTGCTGATAGTACGCCTTGCTTACCTGTGTCGCATACACCATCATGCGGAAGATGCTTAGGTCGTGGCCACCGCTGATGTCGCTGCCCAATCCCACGGGCACTCCCTCGTCAAGGAACTGCCGGACAGGTGCCAACCCCGATGCAAGGTTCAGGTTCGACGTGGGACAGTGGGCCACCATAACGCCGCGGCGCTTCATCAGTTCCAGTTCCTCACCCTCCGTCCATACGCAGTGGGCCATCACGGTGGGTGTCTGTCCGAAGAGTCCGTAGCGGTCGTAGGCATCACCGTAGCAGGTGCTGTCCTTCTCCAGCTCCTGTACCATGGCTATCTCGTCCCGGTTCTCTGAGAGGTGCGACTGCACGGGCAACCGGTACTTGGCAGCCAGTTCACCACAGGCACGGAGCATCTCCGGCGTACACGACGGTACGAAGCGGGGTGTGATGATGGGCCGCACCCATGCTCCCTGGTCCTTGGTCGCTTGGTCGCTGACCAGTTGTTCAAAGCCCTGCACCATCTCCTCCACCGACTCCGAGAGTCCTTCGGGACAGTTGCGGTTCATGGCCACCTTCCCCACCAACGCTCCCATGCCTGCCTCGCGGAAGAGCTGCATCAGCAGCCGGGTGGCAGGTGTATGAATGGTGGCAAACACGCAGGCTCGCATGGTGCCAAAGCGCCACAGGTCGTGCACAAAGCGGCGGTACATGCGCTCGGCATATGTCAGGTCGGCATACTTCATTTCCTCGGGGAAGGTGTAGTTCTGGAGCCACGGCAGCAGTTCCAGGTCCATGGCAATGCCCTGGTTGCGATACTGCGGTGCATGCACATGCAAGTCAATCATGGCCGGTATCAGCAGCCGGTCGCCAAAGTCCAAGACCTCAGCGTCCCCAGCGTCCAGCGACGCCAAGTCAGTCGCAACACCTGTCACACAGCCATCGTCACCGACAGCTACATAGCCGTTCTCCAGCACCTCGAAACGGTCCTTCTTCTTCGTATATAGAATATGTGCCTTATAAATCTTTTTCATCTTCACTGTGTGTTATTTCTTGTCATACCAATCCTTCAAAACGTAGAAGGCCTTTTTCCGCTGCCCTTTGTCAGAGAAGAGGCCCTTCATGTTGTAATAGTCCTGAATGCCGGTCAGTACGCGGCGCGGCGAGCGGAAGTCCTTCAGAATCCACGGTGTCGTACCTGCCAACCCGTCAATCTTGTCGAGCATGGCACAGTTTCTCACGGTAGAGGTTCTCCTGGAACTCCTCCGTCCACCGCTGGTTGGCGTCACCATGGAGCCCGTACTTGGCACCCCCTCCGAACTCACTGATAATGACGGGTTTGTTGTAGGGTATCTCCCACGTCATCTTGGATGCGTCGTTCACATCACGATACCAGCCGATGTACTGATTAAACGCCACCACATCGACATACTCATGCATATTGTCCTGCAGCCGGTTGTGGTAGTTAGCAGCCGACGTCACCTCCATGGCCATGGAGATGAGCCGGGTGTCGTCAAGGCTGCGGGCATGACGTGCAAGGCGACTCAGGAACAGGTCACGCTCGGCAGAGTGAGGCGTCTCGTTGGCAATGGACCAAATGATGACGTTGGCACGGTTCTGGTCGCGACCTATCATGTCGGTCAGCTGGCGCTCCGCATTCTCATAGGTTTTCGGATTCGTCCATGCAATGGTCCAATAGACGGGAATTTCCGACCATACCAGGATACCCATGCGCTCTGCCTCGCGTACGGCATACTCGTTGTGCGGATAGTGAGCCAGTCGCACGAAGTTGCAACCCAGCTGCCTGGCCCATGACAGCAGCGTGTGGGCGTCGGCAGTAGAGTTGGCCCGACCGCCGCCGTAGGGTTTCTCCTCATGCATGCTGATGCCCTTCAGGAAGATAGGCTCCCCGTTGAGCAGTATTTGCTTGTCGCGCGTCTCGATGGTACGGAAGCCGATGGAGTCGGCCAGCACCTCGCTGCCTGCACTCATCTCCACACGGTAGCGCTTCGGACTGTCAGGCGACCAGAGCTGCAGGTTCCTGACCTTCAGCGCGGCACTTGCCGTACCGTCGGCAGCTGTGACCAACTGCTGTGCCACCTTGAGTTCCGGTATGCGCAGCGTAACGACCTGCCCCGCTTCGGCCTTGTTCAGCCGTGCCTGGAAGTTTATCTGGCGAGTGCTCTTCTTGTCTGTCAGTGCCTTGTCGAGCGTCAGCTTGTAGTTTTCTATATAGGTAGGCTCCACGCTGACGAGTAGCACGTCACGGGTAATGCCGCCATAGTTCCACCAGTCGAAAATCTGGGTGGGCACATCCTCGGCGTGACGCTTGTTGTCCACCTTCACAATGACCGTATTCTCGCCGTCGTGCAACAGGTCGGTCACGTCGTAGTTGAACGGCGTAAAACCGCCCACATGGTGGCCTGCCTCCCGTCCGTTGACATAGACGTGGGCATCGTAGTTGACGGCCCCGAAGTAGAGGATGGCGCATCGGCCGGCCTGCGCATGATACTCGAAGCTACGCTTCAGCCACACCGTTCCCTCGTAGAAGAAGAGCCGCTCGTCCTGCGTGTTCCAGTCGCCAGGCACCTGCATCGTCGGAGCCTTGTCGAAGTCGTACTCAATCAGGTCCTCGGGGCGCTGTGGCTTGGCATTGAGGAAGAATCCCCACCTGTTGACGTTCATGCGGTAGTCATAGTAGCCCTCCTCCTGCACATCTACGATGTAGTTCCACTGCCCGTTCAGCGATATGCTCTGCCGGGCCAGGACATTGGCTAACTGCGGTACCTCCTTGGCCTTTGCTGCTCCGGCGAAGAAGCACCAGAGCAGGCATAACATCATTTTCGTTTTCATTATTCTAATTTACAATTCTTATTAATTTTCTATTTACTGATTTTCGATTTTCAATTTATTAGCGACGCGCTTCTTTTTCGTTTTTTTCTTAATGTGGTGCAAATATACGAAAAAATCGGGAGTTAAGGGAGTTAAGGGAGTTAAAGGGAGTTAAAGGGGACAATACCGGTGCCGAGAATCTGTTTTTTGTGGAATCATTTGGTCGTTGTTTTATTTTATTGTAACTTTGTACCCAAATGATGAAAAGTTGACAACATGAAGAAAAGTTTATCACTGATAGCTGGACTACTGCTCCTTGTCGGAGTCCTGATGGTATCCTGTACGGACGAAGACCCCGTTGTACCGGAACCGGAGAGAGAACACACTGAGGCTACTAAAGCACTTATACGCATTTGTAACGAGAATGCGGAAGTCAAGGCACTGCTGGAGCACGCCATCAGACAGGCGGCATCCATCAACCCCGACCGCAGGTATAACCCCGCACAGACGCTGACGGAGTTCTATGACTTCGTTGACTGGAACGTGCGCCAACTGCCCTGGGACGTAATGATACACCCTGCACCCAACGACTATGGACGTTCACTTTACGGACGTACCGACCAGGGCATCGGCTACTTCTGGTTCATCGTGGACCAGCCGCTGGAAGAGCTGAGCGACAGAGGGTACTTCTACCCCACCGTCGAGTTCGTGGAACCGTTTTCCTCATGGCTCTCCACCTACAGCCAGTCGTGGGGTGACTGGCTTGACACGGAAGACAGCTGGAACGACGCCTATTATAATATGGTGAAGAATGACCCCGACTGGGGACTCGACAAAGGATGGTACGGCGAGGGAAACCTGTGGCGTACGTACAATGAGTTCTTTGCCCGCAAGCTCGCCTCGCCCGATGCACGCCCCATTGCCGACGCGGATGTGGTGGCGCCTGCCGACTCCTGGCCGAAGAAGACCTGGGCCATCGACGAACGCAACCAGCTGGTGTATGACGACCTGCAAATCAAGACAGCAAAGATTTCCGACATCGCACAGCTCATCGGCAACGACTCACAATACAAGGATGCCTTTGCCGGAGGCACGCTGACACATACCTTCCTGGACGTCAACTGCTACCACCGCTACCATGCCCCCGTAGATGGTGTGCTCAAGGAGCTGCGCACGGTACCCGGAGTGTCGGCAGGCGGAGGCTATACCCTCTGGGACGACGAGGAGAAACTCTACTACTACGTCAACGACCTCGGATTCCAGATGGTCGAGACACGTGCTTGCGCCATCATCGAGACTGAAGACTACGGCTTGGTAGCCATGCTTCCCGTCGGTATGTCGCAGATATGCAGCGTCAACTGGATTCCCACGCTACACGTAGGTCAAACGCTGCATCGTGGCGACGAGATGGGCTTCTTCAAGTTCGGAGGCTCTGACATCGTCATGATTTTCCAGCGTGGCGTCGATGTGGAACTGCTCCACGACGGCGACCAGTTGCTGATGGGCGAAGCATACGCAAGTCTGAACGTCAACAAATAGTAAGATACGAATATGAAGTTCCTGAACATACTCAAAACCTCCATAGCAGCAAAGACCACGTTCCTGGTGCTGATGATTGTCATTGCCATCCTGCTCGTTGCGGGCATCTGGCAGATGCAGTACGTCAGGAACATCATTGCCAACGAGACCTATTTCCAGAGCAACCGTGCCATGGAGGGTGCCATCAAGGTCATTGACCAGCGCATAGCCAACGTGGAGACAGCGGTAGAGACAGCGGCAGAGTATGCGGAGACCTTTGCCAAGAACGACAGCCAGAACGCACAGTTCATGACAAGCCTTATCTCCAAGAACGAAGACATTGCCGCCGTGACACTGCTCTACCGCGAAAACTACTTCCCACAGCACGGAAAGTACTATGCACCCACCGTCACCCGCGACCCCGTCACCGGAGCCCTCGAAGAGGAAGAGATAGGAGGTCCAGAATACGACTTCTGCTATCTGGAGACCGACAGCAACTGGATTTACACCAACGTGCTGGACCGGGGCTACTGGTGCCTGCCCTATATGGACTCCATCTCCACCAAACGCGCCATGGTGTCCTACTCGGTGCCCCTGCACGAGAAAGACGGAAGCATCTATGCCGTACTCTGTGCCGACGTGGCAGTAAACTGGGTGAACAACATCATCGAGGAGGCCAAGCCCTACGACTATTGCGACATCATCGTCATGAGCCGCGACTCCCTGTTCCTCTGCCATCCCGACCAGGACTGGGTGCTGACGAAGAACGTGGTCAACGACGCGAAGGAGGAAGGCGACTCCGCCTTCGTCAACCTGTCACGTAACATGCTGCGCTGGCAACGGGGCAACGACACGCTGAAGATGAACATCGGCGTCAAGGAAAAGAAGGCGAAGGCCACCGACTACGTCACCTTCTACGCTCCCATCAGCCGTGTGCTCTGGTCAATATGCTTCATGATTCCCGAAGCCGAAATCATGAAAGAAGCCAACCAACTGGCCACGTACATGACGCTGATGCTTGCCCTGCTGGTCATCGTCATCTCTGTCACGCTGTTCCTCATCATTCGCTCCCAGCTATGGCCCATCGGCAAACTGGCTGAAGACACACGCGAAATAGCCAAGGGAAACTTCGACGTGAAGTTGCCCGAGGTGAAGACCCACAACGAGGTGCGCCACTTGCGCGACTCCTTCGAGGAGATGCAGACGTCGCTTTCGAAATACATTGAGGAACTGCAGACGACAACGGCTTCCAAGGCCGCCATGGAAAGCGAGCTGAACATTGCCAGCAGCATCCAGATGTCCATGCTGCCGAAGCTGTATCCGCCCTACCCCGATCGCGACGACATTGACATCTACGGTTTGCTGACACCCGCAAAGGCTGTCGGCGGCGACCTCTTCGACTTCTATATCCGCGACGAAAAACTGTTTTTCTGCATCGGCGACGTGTCGGGCAAGGGTGTGCCCGCCTCGCTGGTCATGGCCGTCACGCGCTCCCAGTTCCGCACGGTGTCAGCCAACGAGGAAAAGCCCGACCGCATAGTCAGCATACTGAACGAGTCGATGGCAGCCGACAACGACTCCAATATGTTCGTTACACTGTTCATCGGCGTGCTCGACCTGCCCACAGGCCGTCTGCACTACTGCAATGCCGGCCACGACGCACCGCTGCTCATTGGCGACGAAGCCGTGGGCATCATGCCCTGCGACCCCAATATACCCGTCGGCATCATGGCCGGTTGGGAGTTCACGTCGCAGGAACTGCTCATCTATCAAGCCACGACCATCTTCCTATATACCGACGGACTGACCGAGGCCATGAACATCGACTACGAACAGTTCGGCGACCAGCGCGTCATGGACACTGCACAAGCCGTGCAGCGCAGCGGAAACCACAAGCCCTACGAAATCATTACCAAGATGACCGCTGCCGTCCACCAGTTCGTCGATAAGGCAGAGAAGAGCGATGACCTGACCATGCTGGCCATCCAATACATCAAACCGCTGAATCCGCCCGCTTAATATTCCCCGAAGATTCTCTTGGATTTTTACTCACTTATTCGTATCTTTGTCGGCATGAAGAGAATCATGGCTCATTTGCTGATGGGTTTCTGCATAGCAACAGCAGCGGCACAAACCTGTCCTGAAAAGAAAATCACGGCAGAACGGCTACCCGACCTGATTACTCCCCGCCACGGACATTCGACATTTATAGCAGGGGGTGAGATTACGGTAGCCGGTGGTCACACCACGGGCTTCATCCCTGTAAAGACGGCTGAAAGACTGAGCGATGGAGCATGGCAGGAAATGACGATGACCTATACACACGATGAGGGATTCGCACTGCCCATGAAGTCTGGTCTGGTGCTGTTAGGTGGCGGTCATCTACAACCCTTGGGCATCGGCAACCAGTTTGTGACCGAGGAATACAATCCCACAAACCATACATTCAAGAGTTACGGCTGTATGGACCGCAAGCGCTGCTGGGTACAGGGGCTGGAGATGGACAGCGGACGTGTCGTCATCAGCGGCAACTGGTATGAGGGGGACGGCATAGAGCTGTACGAAAGAAAAATCAACGCCATGCCACTGAAGGATGTGCGTCAGCAACGCTCCATGCCCTTCCTGTTTCGTACTGCAAAGGACGATGCCATCATTTTCAGCTCCTTTAGCGAACGGGCGCAACAGTACGACACCATCTGGATTGACCACCTGAAAGGAGCACCGACCACAGAACCGCTATTTGAGAAGTGGCAACCACTGAGCCTGGGCCACGAGCACCGCAGCATGGACAGCTTCATCGGTGATGAGGCAAAGGGCATCTATACATACCTGATGGCTGTCGAGGATACGCTAACACATCAAGCAGCCATCATGAAACTAGCCAACGGGCAGTTCTCACTTCTCAAGACTGAGACTCCTGTGCCGAGGGTGAGCCAAGGAGATACCATCTGCTGGTTTTCGCAAGTCATAGCTGACCGGAAGGCTGGACGCGCTTACCTGTTAGGATATGGTAAGCAGGAGAAACGCCTATACATATTATATATTATGTATCAAGATGCCAACGTGCCCTTGGCATTAGGCTATACAGAGCCAATACCCGATATGGGCTATACAACACCTGTACTGACCGCAGAAGGCAACCTTGTCATAGCTGGCGGTGTGCAGGTGCCTGTCAACAACTTCGAACCGAAAGCCACAGTAGTGCTTTTGCCGGTAGGTGACAAGGTCGATGCAGCAGGAAATCACGGAATCGGCGGCAAATGGAGATGGTGGCCCTATGCACTTCTCGCCGTCTTCGGCGTGTTTATCGGCTATAAGGGCTTTAAGCATTTTCACCACGGCAGCAACTCTTCTCACAACGGGTCAGATTTCAAGGCACAACTTGAAAACACCGTAACAGGAGTCGATGACAAGTTGATGGCACGTATTGACGAACTCATGGAGCGTGAACAACTATTCCTAAACCCGGAGTTGAAAGTGGGTGACATGGCAGCAATACTGGGTGTGAACAGCCGCTACGTATCGGACAGCATCAATGCCTCACGTGACTGTTCATTCGCACAATTCATGAACAGACTACGCGTAGAATATGCCCAGCACATGATGCAGCAATCACCCGAGAAAAAACTAACAGAGGTCTGGGTGGCATCAGGTTTTGCCAACGAGTCAACCTTCTTCCGCGCCTTCAAAAGCATAACGGGCATCACACCCAAGGAATGGATCAACAACATATCGACAACCTGAAAACACAGAAATCGACTTGCAAATACGGAAATTGCAAGTCGATTTTCTTATATTGCAAGTTCTTTTACGGCATTTCTCATTATCTTTGTCACATCATATTTATTACTAACAAAACAAACGACAACGACTATGAAGAAACTATTAGTATTAATGGTAGCCGTCTTCGCCATGAACATGACGGCAAGCGCACAGAAAATCACAGAAGAAGAGCGTAACAACGTTATCACCAATCTTATCGGACGCATGAAACCTGTGGATGGTTCTTGGCTCATCACGCCAGAGCCCATCTCGTACTACGAATTCTGGGTAGTAACGGGCAAGAAGAAGCACGACGCCCATACCAGCGTCTCGAAAGCAGCCAAAGTGACTCAAGCCGAGAAGGAGACGTTCGTAGATGCGCTGAACCGCGAGGCCGGGAGACCGTACTTCTCACTGCCCACAAGGGCTGAGATTCAGTTGGCTCACAAAAAAGTGGGCTTGCACGGCGATCTGAGCCAACTCTCGACTGCCACTGCCGGATGCTTTTGGATTAAGATTTCGAAAAAGATGTTCAAGGAACTGACGGAGTAGTTTCAGAACCACGTTTTTTCACGAATTAGAGCGCTCGGATTTGCCAATTAGCTCCGCATAGAATTAGAGAATTTAACTTAAAAAAGAATTATTATGAAAAAGATTATTTTGACATTTGTAGCACTTGTAGCTATGACGCTGACTGTACAAGCACAATTTAGAGTACGTAATTATTATGAAAACTCCAAATCAATCGAATTGAGTAATTCTGAACGTACTGTGTATATTGATGGTATTTTTAGAGAACTTTATGATGGGAAGAAAAAGATAGGTATTGTCGCCTTCGGTAAAGACAAACATGGTAATTGGTGGTGTGCCAACACAAGTGATGTACGTGTCAAATGTACATGGTGGTGGTTTATTGATGCCAAAGTAGATAAACCTGGGAATAATAGAAAAACAGAAATAATGGATCCACATGAGATTAGCAGAATGACAGACCCTAAAGGAAATCCTATGCCAAAATCAGCCCACATACCTAAAGGCCAAGCAAACTTTATTCCAGAGGTCACCCTTGTCAAATAAAAAACAACTTTGAAACGACAGAAGATCTAGCACTCTATAGACTGGCGAATTCTCGCCAGTCTATTCAACAACAGAGTCTATTTCTTGCTGACACTGGAATTTTGCAGTCATTACGAAGTGGAAGTAAAAATAATAACTTAACTGTTTATACACCACGAGCATATGAAAAAAATTATAGTGTTGATGGCAGTGCTGTTGTCGGTGACACTGATGATCTCTGCCGAGACAGGAACCATGGAACGCTTCGGCTCGAAGATGAAATACACATTCTCCGGAGGCGTAGTGACCAGTAAGTCGAAAGCCACGATTTCCGGTACGCTGCGCGACGACATGACCGTACTCATCAAGGGTGAGGTCAAGACTGGCGCGACGCAGACGCTCGGATGTCAACGAGTGGCGGGTCCCAATAACAGCAAGAAGGTGTGCGTGGAATACTTCATTGAGACTACCGACGGCAAGAAACAGCCTGTCAACAAGAAAGAGGCAGTAGGCTCGGCCAGCGTGTCGCTCAAAGTACCAGCGAATGCCAAGAAGATCTATGCTTACCTGACCTATAACGCCGTCCGCACCAAGTTCAAGGCTGAAATGGAGTGGAAAGTGGGCAACGGGACGACGGCTACGTCACCCACCAGCGGCGAGACCTTCAGCAACAGCTTTCAGAACAACCAGGGCGTCAAGGTGTCCTACACCATTACCGGCGCCAGTCTTGTATCTGGTGTATCAAGCATCGACAGGATTTTCATGTCGGCCCAGTCAGGAGCCACCATCCGGGTTTCTGCCAAGACGGTATCTGGAGACGGTGGAAAGCTCAACATGTCGTGTAGCGCGACGGACGAGTCGGGTAGGTCTCTGCACAAGGAAGAACTCAAGCAGAAGACATCCGCCTCGCTGAGCTACAGCATACCAAGAAACGCCAAACGGGTTGACATCAACATGAACCACAACCTCATGCCCTATTGTAGTGTCATCATCAATGTGGTAGAAAGCCAGACAACAACCAGTACCTCGACCACTCAGCCACCCAAGAAATTCAACTGGAACGACGTGGCTGAAGACGGGGTATGTCCCACCTGCAAGAAACCTGCCGGTGCCATTACCTTCGAAAAGATAGGAGGCAACGGCAATGTGGTCGTCGGATGCAGCAAACTGGCCACGAAGAAATTCAAGAAGGCGATGGTCAACCGTCCCATCTATGCCGGCGACGGCATCGTGACCGACGAGTATTCCTTCGCAGTCATCCGCTGGGGTACCGAGGGCAAGACGGCTACCATCAAGCCAAACTCCAAAGTACTCTTCGAAGGAATGGTCAATGGCAAGGCACGCTGGCGTATCATCCATGGAAAAATAGAATAGCAAGGAGGCCTCATCCTCTCTCTCAAAAAGGCGGCTGCCCACACAAGGGTAGCCGCCTTTTTGTGCTGTCATCATGCAGGAAACTTGCGCAAAAAGCCCATTTCACCGCATTTTGGAAGATTTGAACAATTTTCCCTGCTCATTTTGAAAGATTTGAACAACTGACTTTTGCCATTTCGTTCGTAACTTTGCACTCGAAATCGGAAACGAAATCAAACAACAAAATCAAATTCAATATTAATCATTAAAATCAACAACATTATGAAGAAAGTATTGTACTCCATGCTCGCCCTCCTGGCGATGGCAACGACGGCTCAGGCTGCCACCGACTACGGCTTCTACGTGGGCGGCGTGAAAGTGAACAGCGACAACTACACGCAAATCGTGGAGAAAAGCAGCGACATCTCAAAAGGTACCGTGACCTACAACCACTCAACGAAGACGCTGACGCTGACTGATATCACCATGTCACGCAGCGGTGATGACAAGAACGGCATCGACAACTATGGCTGCGACGGTCTGAAAATCGTCTTCAAAGGCACGAACGAACTCGCCTGCAAAGACGCAAGCGTCATCCAGTGTAAGACGAATACCACCATCGAGTGTGCAACAGGCTCATCGACGACACTGAACTACAAAGGCAACCAATACAGGGTTATCTATCTGTGGGGCGGCAACCTGACTATTCAAGGCAAAGGTGAACTCAAGATTCTCGCCTCGGGCAGCGGCAAGGGTATCGAGGGCAAGAATGCCACCGAGACACTGACCATCAACAACACGCAATTGACAATAACCTCCGACGACAACGGCCTGTGTGACCTCGCCAATGTAACCTTCAGCGGCAACAGCAGCACCACACTCAAGCCCAAGTCAACCTCTACCTCAAACCAGCGCGTGGAGAACGTGCAGGCGATGACGTTCAACGGTCAGCAACATATTGATGCACCCGAGAATGCAAAATTCAACGCTATGGAAAAATCCATCACATGGAGCAGCGGCATAGCTATTACCTACAAGACCATCGTCATCAATGCCGACGCTATATGGTTAAACAAAGCCAACGACAAGATTCCTGATGAGAATTTCTGCAAAGCTTTGAGGGATAGGTTCGGAAAGGACTGCCTCATGAAGTCCGAGGCGAAGGACGTGAAGGAAATTGCTGTCGATGACAAAGGCATCAAGAGCCTGAAGGGCATCGAATATTTTACCAACCTTAAAAAACTGTCCTGCGCCAAGAACCTGCTGACATCCATCGACGTTTCGGGCAATACGCTTTTGGAGATTCTTGATTTTCACAACAACCAACTGACCACACTCGATCTTTCGGCCAACGTAAGGCTGTCTGAACTCTACTGCGACGACAACAAGCTGACCTCACTCAATGTGTCGAACAATACTCTCTTAAAGATGTTTATGTGTCGCAATAACCAACTGACCACGCTCGACCTCTCAAAAAGCAAAAAACTGATGTACTTCTATTGTAATAATAACCAACTGACCTCGATTCAGATTTCCAATGCCGCCACCAATTTTACATCCTTTAGATGTTTCAGCAACAAGATAAGGGGAGAGGAAATGCAGAAGATCGTGGACAATCTGCCAGTTTCAACGATGACAGATAATATCTTCGCAGTCATTTATTCAGGTGATCCCAACGAGCAGAACTTCATCACGAAGGAACAGGTAAACATTGCCAAAGCAAAAGATTGGATTGTGTATAACTACTCTTACTGGGCAGAGGACTATCCCGGTTGGAGTTCTTCGACAGGACTCTCGTTCTCAGCTACGACAGCCACCGCCACACTCGGCGAGCCATTTACCGCTCCGACGCTGAACAACCCGAACAGCTACTGGGTCAACGGCATTACCTATTCAAGCAGCAACCCGGAAGTGGCGACGGTGGACGACCGCACGGGGGCTGTCAAACTCGTCGGTGCCGGTACCACAACGATTACCGCAAGCTACGCGGGCTGGCACTTCTACTTCCCAGCTGACAACGTCTCCTACAAGCTGACCGTCAACGAAAGCACGGGTATTGAAACCGTGATGAATGAACAGCCGACAGACGGCTGCTGGTACACGCTCGACGGCCAGAAGCTGCAAGGCGAGCCGACGCAGAAAGGCATCTATATTTATAAAGGTAAAAAGATTGTCAAGTAAAGCCACTGCCGCAATGGTAGGGACGAAAGTGCCGAGTTGAAGGGACGAAAACGGCACCTTCAAGGGGAGAAGGTGCCGTTTCCTTGGGTTTCAAGCGTACGTGGAAAACGTTTGTCACGCCCGCGAAAAACAATTACCACGAGCGCGGCAATCACTTTTCACGGGCGTGACAGACCTTGTAAATTATCTTTTGTCTTTTTTGATGGGCATATAATGTACTGTCGGCCCTTCTTTTCTCTTACGCAGACGCGGGTTCTCGCCTTCACAAAGGCTGTTCAGATATCGGCGGGCAGTAGTGTATTTCAGTCCACTGTGACCGCAGAAGTAGCGGACGGTGGTATAGCCGTTCTTCAAGGCTTTACGAAGCACCTCCTCCATCGCCTCGGAATCGCGGAGCAACTCGGTCGATGAGGGCTCTCCCACCCTTCGGAATCCCAGTTCCAGGTGGCTGGTCACCTGATTGAGAAACTCCTTGGAGGGAATAAACTCAACGCCGGCAAAGTGTATGTTCTTGGGCTTCACCTGCTTGGGGTCGGTATAGTCACCGTCGAGCCTGACCTTTACGGCAAACGAGCCAAACGGTGTCTGGACACGTGCACCGTCGCGCATGAAATAGGCTGCCACCTCGGAAAAAGTCTCCAGGCTGCGCACCAGCTCACCGCTGTGCATGCCCCGGTTCTTGTGGCAGAACTCGTCGAGCGCACGGATGTCGTACTTTGTGTCCGATGCCGGACGAGCATAGAGCAACGGGCGTCCGTCCTCGCCCTTTGTCGGGCGCGGCTGCAGCTCAACTTCCATTCCGTTCTTCTTGCGTGGCATCGTTCAATTTGCTTTTACCGTTGATGCCGCAAAGATACATAGTTTATGCGAATTTCCAAAACTTTTCGGAAAAATAACAGCAATAAATAGAAAATAATTCTTTTTTTTAATTACCTTTGCCCCACGCATATTATATAATATAGGTGTATGGGGTTGAAGAAAGCACAGACAAGGACCATGCAGCGACGGAAGGCGGGTAGGCTCTCCGTCAGTCCAAGACATGATAAGGTACAGGGCATGATGGACGTTCCGACCGTTTCCATCATGACACTGGAGAAGGCACGCGCCACACTCCAGAAGGACCAGCGTATTGTCTATATGGCTCCGGCACGCGACCCGAGCAGCGTTCAGAAAGCACTGAACATAGCCCATGCCATCAGCAGAACGGGAGAAATCAGGGTGCAGACCAAGGGGACGCAACTACGAAGACTGAGGAAGCTAAACCAGCAGGGACTCCTCGGTCCAGGCGCTGGAACAAATCTGAGAAAAAAGAAGCAGGGGAAAAAGCTGTTTCTTTATTATGGACATCCTGGCTCCAAGGATTTCAAGGCTTTTGTCTTCGACACGCCGAAAGGAACAGCTGACGAGCCCTACATTCTGGTGACGATTCGCATTCCACTCAGTCAGTTGGCCAAGTATCTGCAGACAGGTAACGTCGCCAGTGTGGACGACGACGAGCAAAAGAACAATGACGGAGGTGGCGGCAATGGGCCGACCGACAGCCACACCTTCTTGGAGGCACCACGACACGACGAACAGATCATCGAGGCACTGGAAATGGCCAGCAGCCGGTTGCTGAACAGCAAGCATACGGCATTCGTGGAACGCTTAGACGATACGGACGGCTACAAGAAGCCTTTTTCGGACTTCCATCTGCTGGTATGCCTCTATTTCTATATACACATCAACCAGCTCTACGCCAACACTGACTTCTATAACGGTCAGCGGGCAACGTTCCATAACTATTGCAGAGAGAATCTTCCCAACGGCTTCGACCTGAAGAGCAGACGCTACTTTGCCGATATCATCACCACCCTCGACCAAAGGGGCTACGGCTTCGAGAACTACATCAAGGCCGAGACGAAACCCGATGTAGTAAGAAGAACAGGCGAACAGGAACTTTTCTTCTGGTATGAAATATACAGAAAAGCCGCGGTGAGCTTCACAAAAGTACTGATAAACGGGTAGTCAGCAGTCCAAAGACGTGCTTTTTAACTTCCATTACTTCCAACCTTTTGCCGTTGGAGGTAATGGAAGAAATTATTGGTGGATAAGCGCGTATCTTTGCACCGTCAATAGTGACAAACAACTCAAAAAAAAATGAAAGATTATGGCTACTAATCAAGTAGAAATGCGCGTTAACATGCGCGAAAACACCAATCGCAAGAGCGACCAGTACGGTCAGCTCTACCCGTATCTGGACCGCATGGGAACCATTAACCAGCGTGGTCTGTGTGAACAAATCGCCAGCAGCGACACCATCTATGGTCGCGCCGTCATTGAGGGAGTGACGACCATCTTCTCAAAGAAGATCTTTGAAAACCTCGCCATGGGTGTTGCTGTTCAGCTCAACGGTATCGGTACGTTCTATCCTACCCTGAAGAGCCGTCCCGGTGGTGTTGCAAACGTTACCGAAGCGAAGAACCTCGGAGCCGACAACATCGTTGAAGGCATCCATGTCCGCTTCCTCCCTGACTCTACTGATCTTGACAACATCACCAGCAAGGAGTTCAAAAAGCGCTGCGTTCTCAAACTCAACATGCTCGAGACCGTCACCGTCACCGAGGTAGGAGGTAAAAAGGTTTACAAGCACACCTACGTGCCCATCTACGAGGTTGACGACTCCGAGCCCACACCTCCAGAACCCTAATCTTCTCTCGCATTAAAAAGGCGGCTGCCCACACAAGGGTAGCCGCCTTTTTTCTATGGTAATAATAGTTCACTTCACCTTGCTGGTAAGCGGTGAACGGACACCCTTCATGCCGGTGAGGTAGGCCTTGGCAGAACCGAATCGCAGGAACATGTCCAGGCGCACGGGAACGTGGTTCTGGTCGTCGGTGACGAAGAAGCGGATGATTTCCTTCTCCTCGCCGTCCTCACGCTCCATGAACGAGAGGACAAGACAGCGGTACTTGCTGTTGCCGTTCTTCATCTCGATGGTTTCCTTGCCCTGATAGACGAGCCACGTGTTCTGCAGGTGCTTGGCGTCGGCAATGGGCAGGGTGATTTTCTGTCCCTTCCTCAGCTGTGCGGCATCGAAGTTACGGGCCCGCAAGTAGATGCTCATCATGTCATAGACGCACTTTCCCGGAGTCATCTGGTGCCAGAGGCTCTCCCCCTTGCTGGTAATCTCGTGCTGCTTCAGGTGGCACTGGCCGTTGGGGTAGCTGAACCATATCTCGTCAACGTAGTAGCGGTCGCCCTCCTTTGCGCCCTTGCGGTAATAGAGTGGTGAGAGGTCGAGGGTGCTGTAGGACACCAGGGTGTCGCGCATGACGAACATGTTGTCGAGCTTGCTGTTGCCGCGCGTTATCAAGCTGGCACGGTAGGCATTCTGCCCTTTGTAGCGCGACTGCACGGTGGACATGGAGGCTGTTCCGACCTTTACCCACACGAACTGCCAGTTGAAGTAGAGGTCGTATGAGAGGAACTCGCCCGACTTGAATGCCTTGTTCTCAATGCCGCACTGTGCCTGAGCGTTTACAGGGAACGTTAACGACAATGCTAACAGACAACCGATAACTGATAACTGATAACTGATAACTGATAATATTTTCTTGTTCATATCTTTTCTATTTTAAAGGTTTCACATCAATATGATGCGAAAACTCCCTAATAGTTTATTAGTTTTCATTTTATTAACCGATAACCGATAACTGATAACCGATAACTGATAACTGATAACTACCACTTGTACTTATCGGGGATAGGGATGCCCAACTGCTTGGCACGTTCAGCATTGCGGTTACGGAGCTTCTTCTCCTTGTCGGCCTTCTGCTTGACCAAACGGCCTGGTTTCTGTTCGTTAAGCGGCCGCTCCTTCAGGTTCCACTGCTCGGTGACATCCCATTTGGCTTTACACTCTATCTCATGAGGGCTGTAATAGACGGCCTCCGGCTGACGGTCGGCATCGTAGTCGCCCGTGTCCCAGATACCATTGTCATTCGCATCGACAAAGGCACTGAGGTAGTACTTGCCGGGATTGACATAGTAGAACTCGGCAGTACCGCCGTGTGGATGTGCCTGCTTGACTACACCGCCCGTGCTGGACAACAGTTGCACGATGAGTTTGGAATCGCTGACGCCGCTGACCTTCACGAAGAGTGACGAATACTCGTCGTTGCTCTTGACCTTGATGCCCTGCTTGATGGCTGCCGACGTGAGTCCGTAGATGTCGCAGAAGGCAGCGGAATCCACCTCAAGGCTGTACTCCTGTCCCTCGCGCCACTCGGCACGCAGCTCGTAGGTTCGCGGTATGGAGTCCTTAGGCCCGAATTCGAAGGGTGCGCGGTACCACAGGGAATCGACCTTGACATACAGGTGAATCATTGAGGTGTCCAGGCGCTCCAGGGGCGTGGGGAAGGTGACCATGACATTCTTGTCGGGGTCGATGGTCGAGGCGTTCACCCACTTGGGCTCCAACGGCTTGACAGGGTAGATGCTGTCGTAGGGGTTGTTGCGCTTACGCTTCTTCTCCTGCTCCTTCATCCATTTTTCTATTTCTTTCTGACGCTCCTTCAGCCGCTTCTCGTACGTCACCTTGGGCAGTGACTCGATGGTGTCCGTATAATTGACAAGTGCACCGGCGCTGTCGGTTATCAGGTATTGCAGCTCCATGCGTAGCGTGTCCTGATTGATGAGTGTGGTGTCACGCAGCCAGTAGGTGATGGTGTCACGCTTGGCGGAGTGCTCCACGAGGAAAGCGCTGTCGCTGTCGAAGTTCAGTCCCCTGATACGCGGCAGTTCCGGATTGCCGTAGCTGAAGTACATACGGAACTGGTTAGGCTCCTGGCGCTCGGTCTTGATAAGATAGCGGTTGGTCTGCACATGGGTGAAGGACAGGAGCACCACGTCGTCAGGAAAATAGTGGATGTAGGGTGTACGGATGATGCTGTCAATATGGAGGGTGTCGCGCCAGATGGTATCCTGACGGATGTCGGGCTTACAGGACGGCACAAAGGTCTGGTGGGAATAGGCAATGGCCTCGCTCATCTGGTTGAACATATAGTTGCCGTCGGCGTCTTGCAGGGCATAGCAGCGATAGGTGCCGGGAGCGACGCCCTTGATGACGAAATGACCGCGACTGTCGGTACGCGACACACGCTGCAGGGGCTTTGTCTTGAATACGGAGTCGCTCAGGTCGTCGTACAGTCCGACGAGCATGCCCTTGACGGGTTCCAGGTCCTCGGCATTCAGCACAGTTCCCGATACCTCGAAGGTATCAATGCGCTCACCGGTGGAGAAACTATAGGTGTAGTTACCCATCGGGTTGCCCTCGTTATTGTCGGAGATGGCATCCGAGAAGTCTATGGTATAGGTGACGTCGGGCTTCAGGGTGTCTTTCAGCTCTACGACGATTTTCTTTCCCGAGGCCTTGATTTCAGGAACCTCCAACTGCGGGGGTGACACGACAACCTTATTCGTGGCATCTTCTATCTTGACATACTCATTGAACAGGATGGTCACCTTATTGTCAGTGACATTGATGGAACGGTCGGCAGGGACGGCTCCGACAACATACGGTGGCTTGTCGTCGTACCAGCCTCCGTCAGGCGAGCCCATGCGGGCACAGCCAGAAATGAGAAACAAGAAATGCGTAATGAGGAATGCTGCGCACAGCATGCCCATCATTCCTCTCAGACTCATGCCCTGAAGGTTGATGTTTCCTTTGAGACTCTTTATCCGCCGCAGCAAGGCGGTAGCAAATTCTTCATTCTTCATTCTTCATTCTTCATTTAAGCGGAGCAGCTGTTCTATGTGCTCTCGCGAATTGCTGAGTCGGGGCACCTTGTTCTGACCGCCCAGCTTGCCGCGCTGACGCATCCAGTCGGTAAAGAGTCCCGGACGGGCTTGTACCAGTTCCAACGGCTGCAGGGTGATGTCCTTGTAGCGCTTGGCCTCGTAGTCGCTGTTCAGCTCCTGAAGCTTCCTGTCAAGCAACATGGCAAACTGCTGCAGGTCGGACGGGGCCTTCGAGAACTCGATAAGCCACTGGTGGCGGCACTTGGCGTTGGCATCCATGAAGACCGGCGCTGCCGTGTATTCCAGCACCTCAGCACCCGTCTGCTGACAGGCGTAGGCCAGTCCCTGCTCGGCATTATCGACAATCAGCTCTTCGCCAAAGGCATTGATGAAGCTCTTGGTACGGCCGGTAATGACAAACTTATAGGGATTGGTGCTGGTAAAGCGGACGGTATCGCCTATCATGTAGCGCCATAGTCCACACGACGTGCTGATGAGCATGGCGTAGTTCCTGCCCGGCTCGACAGCCCAAAGGGGAATAACCTCTCCTAACCTCCCCGAGGGGGAGGTCCCCCCTCCTTGGGAGGGGCTGGGGGAGGTCTCCCCTCCTTGGGAGGGGCTGGGGGAGGTTTCCATGAACTCATAGAACACCCCGTAGTCCAGCATCAGCAGCATCGACTTGTCGGAAGGGTCGTCCTGTATGCCAAAGAAACCCTCGCTGGCATTGTACGTCTCCATGTAGTGCATACGGGGCGACGTGATGAGCTGCTCATACTGCTTACGGTAGGGCGTGAAGGCCACACCGCCGTGGAAGAAGACTTCCAGGTTAGGCCATACCTCCTCCAGATGCGTCTTACCCGAGATTTCCATCACTCGGTTCAGTACCGACAGCATCCATGAGGGAACGCCTGACAGGTTGGTCACATTCTTGTGAAGTGCCTCATGGGCTATGCGGTCACGCTTCGTCTCGAAATCGCTGAGCAGCGCCGTCTTTTTCTTCGGCACACGTACCAGGTTGGCCAACGGATTGATATTCTCAATCAATATGGCCGACAGGTCGCCCACCAGCGAACCCGGCAGGTTATAGTTCGGCGCATGACTGCCTCCCAGTATCAGTGCCCGACCGTCGAACAGCCGCGACTGGGGATTGTTGCGCAGATAAAGGGCTACCGAGTCGAAACCGCCGGCATAGTGAATCTTCTGAAGACCTTCGTCGCTGACAGGAATGAACTTCGACTTGTCGTTGGTGGTGCCGCTTGACTTGGCATACCACTTCACACGACCGGGCCACAGCACGTCGAGCTCACCGTGACGCATGCGGTCAATGTCACTCTTCAACTCCTCATACGTATTGACGGGGACGTTATGGACAAAACCATCATAGCCATGTGTCTGGCCGAAAAGATGATTCCGGCCATATTCCGTATCTTTTGCTTCCTGTAAAAGGTGTGTCAGCACCTGACGCTGAAGCTGTTCTGCTTCGTTCACGTGCCGCTCCAATTCTTTCATACGGTGCGTGAACGCGTGTCGTACTATCTGGGTTATACTCATTGCTTCTATAAGCTATTTATGCCTACCTTGGCCTTTTTCAAACGGCAAAGGTAAGCATAAACTTTTATAACTACCAATATTTTACGTTTTTTTTGTATAATAGGCGTTTAATTAAGCCGTAAATCATTTCACGACAACCTTTCTGGTACGGCCGTCGGCCATCTTCACAATGTTCACACCCTTGCGTAACGTATCCATACGCTGACCGTCGATTGTGTAGATTCCTATGACTTCATTGGCACCTGTCTCCACATCACGGATGGCAGTGGGCTCTATCAGGGTATAATAATCCCACCCCCAATTATACTGTGACACATTTTCTGATTTATAGGAAGATTGATAACAATAGCTCCTACCGATGGTCAAATCGGTGATTTCATAGTCTTCTATGGTTTTCGTCTGACCAACAGGTACCTGTACGTCCAATTGCAGCGTCTTTTCCCAGTAAATATAGCCATCGTTTCCATCATAATATAAACACAGCTCGATGGTGTCATCATAGTCATGGTCACCCTTATTCGCCACGACAATGTCGGCCTTGATGGTTGTACCCTCTATGTTGTTATTGACATCGGCATTCTTCACTATCATATTGATTTCCATATCGTATGGCACAAGCACCGTACCCACCGTACATTCGGTATAAGCGCCCCAGTTCTGAGAGACGTAGTTATACTCTGCTTCATAGCTATAGTATCTGAGAGACAACTCATAGCGCTGACCCTCCACCAGGTCAGGGAATACTGCATTCAGCGTTGTTTCTTCTCCCACGGCAAGCTGCAACTTCCTGACATCAGCGATTTCCTCGCCCATGCTTCGCCAATCATCGTCTATGGGTGTCAACGAAATAATAACTTCATCGTCATAAGCGTTTTCTCCTTCGTTCTTAATGGTGAATGTCGCATCAATCGTAGTACCCTCTATCGTTAGGTTACGTTCACCGGCGATAGCCACGTTGCCTGTAAGTTTATGGGGCAAAGACTCCTCTATCTCAAGACTTTCGCTCCATACGACGTTATTCCCGTCATAGTCGGTTGAGAGCTTGACGGTGATGTTACCTTGCTGCTTAGGTATAAAGGAGAGTTGCAGGTCGCCTGTCTGCCCATTATCCAGATAGGCGGAAGCCTCGGCTATCGGTTTGTCCTCACCCTCCATGATCAGGTATAGAGGTACCTCATGGTCGAAACCGTTATTGGTCAAGTTCAGGAGCAATGTCATTTCACGACCCATTTTCCTGACACCTTCCATGGTGATACTGTTGAACTGGAGCTGGTCTGTGAGTTCATCGGACATCATGAGGTTAGCCGTATTGCCACTAATGACCACAACAAGCGCTGGAGACCATAGGTTGCAGTTCTCCCATTCCTCGGTACCGGCTTTCCTCACTCTTGACCTGATTTCGTAGGTGCCGTCAGACAGTGATGCACCAAAACTTAAGTCAGCAGATACAGAATTGTCATTATCGTTGCCAATAACCTTATTGCTGATGACATCCAGTATCTGTATGGGCTCTTCCTTATGATAAAGAACCCACGCATGGTCTAACGACTGCTCTCCATCATTCCAAAGGTAAAGCCAGGCTGAAACAGGTATTTCAAAATCCTTATCAGACGATGTACGGGTAAAGTTCCTTTTGCCATATAAGTTGATATAACAATTGATAGTGGGGAGAACGGCCTCTTCGCCATGATCAGGTTGTAAACCTATGACGGCATTCTGACCCATGGAATAACCGTCGGACGAAGAACCGCCACCGATGCCGCGTCCGTCAGGATTGAGCACCGACAGCACAAAATAGCCGTCGCAAGAGCCGCCCCAACCCCAGTTGACATGGAAAAGACCTTTTCCGTCATAGCCGTCAATCACAAACTGGTGACCACCCGAGTTGTTAAAACCAGCATATAAGACCGGGCGGTGATTATACACCTCGTTATATATCAGGTTTTCCCAGTCCATATTGCCGTAGCTCCTATGGCTCACATCCTTTGCCGTCTTGCTGTAACCGAAAAAATTAATCATCGTTGCAGCACTGACATTGGCACCTGAACCACTGGAAGTATAATCCATTTGTACTGCCTGACCACAATAGCGCATCAGCTCAGCAACTGCTTCAGCAGCAACGCCCGTCTCGTTGTAGTCGTACTGATCCTTCATCTCAGCCCAACTGAAAGTGGTGGAAGGCAGATCGTCCAACACAATCTGATTGGAATAGGTAGTATATCCCTGAAGAGCCGAAACAGCCTCCTGCGGCCATTTGTGGTAGTACATGACCTGAGCCATAGCCGTTGCCACACAGCCGGTCACACTCCTGTAGTCGCCATCCATAGGGCACCAATAGTTATAGGGGGAATCTTGATTCCACTGGCACGTCAGCAAAGGGGCAACAGCAACCTTGTCTGCACGATGGGGAACACTTTTTTCCTCTGAGGTTCCTAATGCCTTGATTTGCTCAGTATAACCCGCCAGCCATTCCCTGATGTTCTCAGGCAGCGCAGCCGTTTCAAAACTGCCTTGCTCGGCATACGCCAGGATCGCCTCCGTGCGGTCATCGGCACTGACAATGACAAAACCGCCATGATTGTCGGCATTAAAGATATAAAAGGGGTTATCTGTGTTACCATGCTGTGGAGCACGCCGTAAGTTCTTCTGTTGGAAAGACTTACCCCGTAGGAACTGCTGTGCCTTCTGCAGAGCTTCCTGTTCCGTTACCTTTCCGGCAAAGAGTGTCTGACAAAGGAAAAGAGCCACTACGCCACAAAACAATTTCTTAAACATACGCTATACTTTTAGGTTTGTTCTGCAAATATAACGCTTTTCCCAAAAACATACAAGAAAAAACCGAAGAATTTTCGATTACTACTTACGGGTTACCGCTTACTACGGGTTACCACCGGAAGCGGGCAACAAGGGGCAGGTGGTCGCTGAAACCGCGCTGGTAGCGGAAACCATTATAGGTTCGGCGGGGCTTCATGCCGCCGTATTTCGGGTCTTCCTCTAACAGGAAGGGAAGGTCGTTGACGTAACAGGTATCGGTTTGGGTTGAGAGGGAACGACTGGCAAAGATATGGTCAAGACTGGCCCACAAGCCCTGAAAGCGATAGGTTGCACGGGCTCCGTGATGACCGGTAGCACTACGGGAGACATGTTGCAATGCACACTCCTCAAGATACTGCAACGAGGCATCACCGGCATAGTCGTTGAAGTCACCAGCCACCAAAATACGGGCTTCGGGCGACAACGTCCGGAGAGAATCGACCGACTGCATCAGTCGTTCGACAACATGGCGACGGTAAGGCCGCGTCTCACGCTCACCACCATAGCGGCTGGGAGCATGGACAACGAAGACATGCAACGTGTCGCCCGACATAACACGTCCGCTGACATAGAGGATGTCACGGGTAGGACGCATGCCGGCAAGGGGTTCTATACGGAGGGCACGATGCTGCAGCATCTGGAAGGAGAAGGGCTGATAAAGCAATGCCACGTCGAGTCCGCGTTCGTCGGGCGAGCAGGTCATGACATAATCATAACCCGCATGACGAAGCAGCGAACGACGCGTCAGGTCATGCAGCACAGAGTCGTTCTCGACCTCAACCAATGCCACAAGATCAGGCAGTTGAAAAGAGACAGTATCGGGCGTACTGGAAATAATGGTACGCCCGATATTGTCCAATTTGCGCCAGTAACGGCGCGGGGTCCATTGCCGCCCTGCTGTAGGCAGGAACTCGGTGTCGTTCTTCAGCGAGTCGTGCTGGCAGTCAAAAAGGTTCTCACAGTTCAGTTCCACAAAGGTGAGAAACCCCGATAACAGCAGGCTGGCAATGGAAAACACGATGGTTATTTACAAATTACGGATTTTCGATTTACCTTTCCTGCTGCATTTCTTCAAAGGCGGCAGCCTCTGCCTCGGCGATGATGTCTTCGCGGGACTTTTCTTGAGGGGTAGCAGTAATATCGTCAAGGGAGAATTCATCGGCAGCCTCTTCCAAAGCTTTGGAAGATGTTTCAACAGCTTCCCGTTGGACTATTGTGTCTCGCTTGGGTGACGATTGGGGAGCTGCTTCCATTCCCTTTCCTTCAATTATGAAGTTCTCCTGCTGTTCGATGTCAGGAACCGTCTGGACAGGTTCCTCCTCCATCTTCGTACGGTCGGCCTTGGCAGCGAAAACTGCATCTATAAACTGCGGCTCTTGACGTAGGCGCTGTAGCGTTTCCTTAGCTGCTATTTGCTGGCTTTCCTTCTTTGAATAGCCCGTACCGCTGCAGCCTTCAATGCCTTCAATGACCACTTTCGCCTCAAAGACAGGACTTCCCGTCTCGTCCTTGCGCTGACTGATGTCCTTGAACTCCATGCGCACACGGTTCTTCTGTGTCCACTCCAGGAGCTTCGACTTGAAGTTTACTTCCTTGTAGGCCACCTTGTCAATATTGACCAGCTGCTTGAGAATGCGTTGCTGCATGAAGAGCATACATGCCTTGTAGCCACGATCCAGATAGAGTGCTCCAACAAGCGCCTCAAAGGCATTGCCGCCCATATAGCTATTATGCGCCGTGGAGTGGTCACGTGACTTGATGAGCTGTATGAGTCCCATCTCCTGTGCCAGTTTGCCCAATGTCTCGCGCTGCACCAGCTTAGAGCGGGTATTGGTGAGGAAACCCTCACGCTTGCCCTCGAAATGACGATAGACGATGTCGCCCACTACAGCATCGAGAATGGCATCGCCAAGAAACTCCAGCCGTTCGTTGTTGAGCGGACGGCCTTTGGCATTACGCCGCGACGCGCTCTTGTGCATCAATGCCAACTGATAGTACTCGATGTTACGCGGGTAGAAACCCGTCATTTCGTAAATAGCTGAAAAAAGCTCCTTCTCCTTGCGGAAAGGGAGCCTTATTCTGTCTATCAAGTTACTGGTATTCAGCATACTTAACTCGGTTGAGTTTTCTTTCGTCAGGAAATGCAAACGCTATTTGCATTTTACTCACTTATCCGAAAACTTTTTGAATACTACGCAGGCGTTGTGACCACCGAAACCGAAGGTGTTGCTCAGTCCGGCACGTACCTCACGCTTCTGGGCCTTGTTGAAGGTGAAGTTCAGATGGTAGTCAATCTCTTCGTCCTTGTCGTCGTCGGCGTGGTTAATGGTCGGCGGAACAATGTCGTTCTGCACAGCCAGGATGGTGGCCATGGCCTCAACGGCGCCGGCAGCACCCAGCAGGTGACCGGTCATGGACTTCGTGGAACTGATGTTCAGCTTGTAGGCCCAGTCGCCAAACACTTCCTTGATGGCCTTGGCCTCAGAGATATCGCCGACGTGGGTACTGGTACCGTGCACGTTGATGTAGTCAATATCCTCGGGTTTCATGCCGGCATCCTCCAGGGCGTTCAGCATGACGAGCTTGGCGCCCAGTCCCTCGGGGTGAGAAGCGGTGATGTGGTGCGCATCGGCACTCATGCCGGCACCTACCATCTCTGCATAAATCTTGGCACCGCGGGCCTTGGCATGCTCCAGCTCCTCGAGAATCAGACAGCCGGCACCTTCGCCCATGATGAATCCGTCGCGACTGGCGCTGAACGGACGGCTGGCCTTCTCGGGCTCATCGTTACGGGTAGAGAGGGCATGCATGGCGTTGAATCCGCCAACACCCGTCTCGCAGATGGCTGCCTCGGCACCACCTGCCACAATAGCGTTTGCCTTGCCCAGACGAATCAGGTTGAAGGCATCGGCCAGTGCATTCGAGGAAGAAGCACATGCTGAAGAGGTGATATAGTTGGGACCGTGGAAGCCATACATGATGGAAATCTGACCGGCTGCAATGTCGGCAATCATTTTAGGAATGAAGAACGGATTGAACTTAGGACCATTCTCACGGTTTACGGCATAATAGGAAACCTCTTCCTCGAAGGTCTTGATACCGCCGATGCCCACGCCGTAAACGACGCCGATGCGGTTCTTGTCCTCGGCCTCTAAGTCCATACCGCAGTCCTTGACGGCCTGCATGGCAGCAATGATAGCCAGCTGGGTGTAACGGTCCATCTTGCGTGCCTCCTTACGGTCAATGAAGTCATTGACGTTCAGGTTCTTCACCTCGCAAGCAAACTGTGTCTTGAATTTTGATGCGTCGAAAAGTGTAATAGGTGCAGCACCACTTACTCCGTTGATCAGGTTGTTCCATGTCTCCTCAGAAGTGTTGCCCACGGGTGTCACAGCACCCATGCCTGTTACAACTACTCTTTTTAATTCCATAATATTTAAAAAATGAAGAATGAAGAATGAAGAATTTCTTTGGAGTGAAGAGTGAAGAATGAAGAATGAAGAATTTGCTGCCGCCCTAACTTCACCAATTGTGGAGCGCGGTTGCAAATTCTTCATTCTTCATTCTTAATTCTTCATTCTTAATTATTTTGCGTTCTCCTCGATGTATGCGATAGCGTCGCCGACGGTACCAATCTTCTCAGCCTTGTCGTCGGGGATGGAAATACCAAACTCCTTCTCGAATTCCATAATGAGCTCTACGGTATCCAGTGAGTCAGCACCGAGGTCGTTAGTGAAACTTGCTTCGGGCTTAACCTCTGCTTCATCAACACCGAGTTTATCAACGATAATTGCTTTTACTTTGCTTTCAATTTCTGACATAATTGTAATTTTTAAAATGTTAATAATTAATTCCTTAATATTGTTCTTTTATTCGTTTTCTCGAAATTGCGGGTGCAAAGTAACACACTTTTTTTCATTTATGCAAATAAAAAAGCCAAAAAAGCGCTAAAACCTGCACAACCACCCCCTCTTTGTGCAACTTTTTTGACATAAAACAAGTGTTTTTGGATGTTTTTTTGTTAAAACACCTCTCTTCTGAGCGGATAATTGCCACGTAATTCCTCAAAACGCTCTGGGTGTTCCTTGAGTTTTCTGCTGTCATCCATCGCATTATAAAGTTCCAGCGGATTGCCCGTATAGTGAAAGTCGGCAGGTAGCATGGGTGGCTCTATCTTCGGCGGCAGAGGCAACGCAAAGTGTCGGCATAGTGCCTCAACTACCATATTGTCGGCATTCACCTTACCATCTGCCGAGTAGCCGGCAATATGGGGTGTGCCAATATAACATCTATATAATAAGGTACGCGAGATGTCGGGTTCATTCTCCCAGGTATCGATGACTGCCTGACTCACCAACCCGTCATCCAGGGCCTGCAACAGGGCCTGCTCATCTACTACGCCGCCACGACTGCTGTTGATGATGACCGGTTTTCTTTGCAGCTTCTTAAAGAAAGCCTCATCGGCCAGATGCCTTGTCGTCTCGTCCAGCGGCACATGGAAGGTGATGATGTCTGCCTCATGTGCTATGGTTTCTAATGAAACGAAGTCGAATTTAGAATTGAGAGTTGAGAGTTGAGAATTATGATTACTTAGCACGCCCTGATTTACTGCGCTTGTCTGGTTATCGTAATTCTCCATTCTCAATTCTCCATTTTCAATTGTTTTCTCCAGCGGCGGGTCGTTGACAAGTACACGCAAGCCCAGTCGCTCCCCTACCCTACAAACTTTGCTACCCACATGGCCGCAACCGATGACACCTAAAGTTAATGGAGAGTTGAGAGTTGAAAATTGAGAATTATGATTACTTTGCACGCCCTGATTTACTGCGCTTGTCTGGTTATCATAATTCTCAACTCTCAATTCTCCATTTTCAATTAGAGTCAGCAATGCTGACTCAACGTACTGCGCTACAGAACCCGAGTTACAACCCGGACAGTTGGTCCACTTGATGCCGTTTTGCTCACACCATGCTGTATCAATATGGTCATAGCCGATGGTAGCCGTTGCCACGAACTGCACCTTGCTACCCTTCAGCAACTGCTCGTCGCACCGCGTCCTGGTCCGAACGATGAGTGCATCGGCATCCCTTACATCCTCTGGCCCAATTGCCGAACCCTTCTTATACACCACCTCATCCGCCAGCCGTTCCAGCGTCTCGCGGATGTACGGTATCTTGTCGTCAACAACTATCTTCATTCTTTTTTTTCTTTCTATTTCAGTAATTTCATTATCTGACGTTCAGTAGCATCGGGGAGCAGCTTCCTAAAATGATTATAAATCCGTTGGAATGATTCTTCGGGAGTACGTTGGCACAAACAAGCCTCGCGCCCTAAAAGCTGCTCGGGCGTGGTGAGCAACGACCAACCCCAACCATATTCCCGGCCGTGCCTGTCCTGAGGATATACAAAATCTTCTGTCACGATGTAGCACCCCATTTGCAGACGGGTGACATAGGCATCGAACTTACTGCGCATCTTCGGACCCGTAAAACCACAGGCTGCCCGCAACTCACGCGTTATCATACTACCCTGCTCCTGCAATGTCAGCAGGATGGTTTCCTCAATGGAGCTTTCTGCAGGCACAGGGTGCTGGCTGCGACGATAGTTGAAGAAGTCTGGCCACCAGGCTTTACTGATAAAGCCTGCCTTCTTGTCAAAGAACTTGCCATAGACGCAGTTGCCTTCCGTTACTATCGGTCCTTTCCACTTCCATAACGGCCAGTCCCACCCGCCATCAGGAAACACTACGTAACGGCAGTCGTCACTAACCAGCTCCTCTGCCGAATAGCCTGCGATACCGCTATCCAGCAAAGGCAGAAAGCCTAACTCCTGAATCAACGCTATGAGTTGTGCGCTATTGTATATCTCCTTGCTTTTCTTCATTACCCGTTGCATCAATCACTTACTTGGTGCAAAGGTAATGATTTTGTTGCAATTATCACTCTAAACAGGACTTAAAAACAAACCTTGCAAGGTTTTTGTATTGTTTACTCATCGAGTAATATACTCAAATTCGTCAAAATGGGTAAAACCCAAGGCTTCCAGCTGACAACGACTGTCAGCAACATCAGTTGGCGTATTGTACCGGGGAATGAGGGGCAGGCGGATAAGAATCCTCTCCTTATCAACATGGGCAGCAAGCCAAAGAAGGTTCTCACGGACACGGAGGTTGCCAATGCCAGTATAGGACTGATAGATGTCGGGGTTCATATCCTTGATGTCAATTATCCATTGGCTGACGAAAGGCGCAACAGCCTCCACACGCTGTAAGGGAACATTAAGACTGGTTTCTATGGTGACAGCCCACTCATGAGGCATCTGACGGGAAAGCTCAACCAACATGTCAGAACGTAGCAAGGGTTCTCCACCGCCAAAACACACTCCGCCACCTGTAGCACGGAAATAGAGGTCGTCCTTCTGCAACTTAGCCATGATGTCGGCAGCCGTCATCACACGCCACACCCCATCAGGTGACAGGCATTGCGAGTTCAGACAATACTTACAATGCAGTGGACAGCCATGAAAGGCCACCAATGTGGTGACACCAGCACCGTCAACAGCCAGCCGATGACGACAGATACCTATCAGCGGAGCTTCATGTGGCATTGCTTACTTCGATTTAAAAGAAATGGGAATGTTATATCTTACTCCTGTAGTTTTTCCACCTGTTCTGGCAGGCACCCACTTGGGCATCAATTTGGCAACACGCAGCGCTTCGTCATCGTAGGGCTCACCTATACTCTTTACAACCTTGAAATCGCTCAGCGAACCATCTCTTTCTACTATAAAACTAATAACTACCCTACCCTGTGCACAACTCTCACCTTCTGGATAACGCAGGTTGTCCTCTATAAATTTTGCCAAGGCACTATTGCCACCGGGAAATTGCGGCTGAGAATAAGGCACTTCTCCGTATATCACCTGTTCATCTTTCTTTATAGGAGTAATGGTGTCAACAGGTGCGGGCATCTTTCCCCTGACAGCTTCTTCCACTTCAGGTTCCGGCATCTCCATCAGACCATCCACGTCCTCTACATCACCTGCCAGCTCGGGCTCGGTTATTGTGGTATCGTTCTCACAACCGTTAGGCAATTTGTTCTGTCCACAGGCTGTCAGCGACGTCATACTGGCAGCAATGCCAGTCAGCACCACAGCCTTTCCCAACATACGACGTATGACTAACTGTTGCTCCAAATACTTCACTTCAGCCTCGCAGGCGGGACATGTGCCTGCACACGGTCCTTCATGATGACACTCATGCGGTTCATACTTGATTTCATTGGCTTTTGCAATCTGCAGACGCACAGCCTTCAACACATTACATGTTCGCTTTCCTTTTTCCATAACGCAATTGTTTTAAGTCTGTCGCAAAGGTACGAAGAAAAAAACTTATTTGCAACACATCTGACCATATTGACACACTTTGATAGTACTAAACCGCTGATTATCAAACATATCAAAAATGAGTACCTGACGTTTTTGACACAAACAAAAATGAAAATAATTATTAATTTATTTTGCTATTCACTCGGTTTACACTATCTTTGCAAACAGAATAGCTACAAATCAAATAAGCACATGACATTCACTGAACAGGCAAATGAGATTTTTCGTCAGGTCATTCGTGACTACCACCTGACCGACCACGTTGATACTCCGATTAACAATCCCTATGACCGTGACACGATAGAGTACAGCCTTTATCTGAAGTGCTGGATAGATACCGTGCAGTGGCATCTGGAGGATATCATACGTGACCCGCACATCAATCCGGAGGAGGCGCTGGGACTGAAGCGACGCATTGACCGCTCCAATCAGGACCGTACGGATTTGGTGGAGGAAATTGATACGTACTTCCGTAGATTGTATGCTGACGTAAAACCCTCATCTGACGCTCGACTGAATACGGAAAGTCCTGCCTGGGCAGTTGACCGTCTGAGTATTCTGGCCTTGAAGATATACCACATGCAGGAGCAGGTGGAACGTAAGGATGCCGATGCGGACCACATTGCACGCTGCCAGGCAAAACTTAACGTGCTGTTGGAACAACAGGTTGATCTCTCTACCGCCATCGACCAACTATTGGAGGACATAGAGGCCGGACGCAAATACATGAAGGTATATCGCCAAATGAAAATGTATAATGACCCGAGCACGAACCCTGTTTTGTACAGGAAAAGTTAAAAAGCTAAAAAGCTAAAAAGTTAAATAGTTATAGATTAAAAAATAAAGGTTTGAAACACGACCATATTCTCATCATACGTTTCTCAGCCTTGGGCGATGTGGCCATGACGGTGCCAGTTGTCTATTCATTGGCTAAGCAGTATCCTGATGTACGCATTACGATGCTCAGCCGCCCGTTTGCACGTCCACTATTTGAAAATCTGGCACCAAACGTCAACTTCATGGAGGCTGACCTGAAGGTGGAGTATCACGGCATCAAGGGAATGAATGCCCTCTACCGCCGCCTGACAGCAAAACAGTTTACGCATATTGCCGACCTGCATAGTGTGCTTCGGTCGGAATATCTGCGCATGCGTTTCAACTTAGGGCGCTATAAGGTAGAACATGTCAACAAGAACCGCAAAGGCAAACGGCGCCTTGTTTCACAAAATAACAAGCAATTGGTACAGCAGCCTACCTCCATCCAGAATTACCTGGACGTTTTTGAGCGTTTAGGTTTTCCTGTCAATATGCAATTTCAGAGTATCTTTGAAAACGAACAGGATAAAAAAGGTAACCTGAGCGTGCTTCCTCCGGTATTTGGCATGAAGGAAATGGGTGAACGATGGATTGGCGTTGCACCATTTGCCGCCCATCAAGGGAAAATCTACCCGCCTGAGAAAATGCTGACAGTTATCCGACAGCTGATGGAAAAATATCCGAAGGCACGCATCTTCCTCTTCGGACGAGGTGCTAAAGAAAGCGAATATTTCCCTCATTGGTGCCACGAAGTACCACAATGCGTCTATGTATGCCAGTATTTGGAAACCATGTACGAGGAACTGATTTTGATGAGCCACCTTGACGTGATGATATCAATGGATTCCGCCAATATGCACTTGGCATCGCTTACTGCTACGCCTGTTGTCAGCATTTGGGGTGCTACACATCCCTTTGCAGGATTCATGGGCTATCAGCAACAGGAAAGCAACGTCATACAAATTGACATGCCCTGCCGACCATGTAGCATCTACGGCAACAAGCCCTGCCAACGTGAAGACTATGCCTGTCTGAACAACATCAAGCCAGAAACTATCGTAGAGAAAATCTCTAATATTATTAACCCCTAATAACTAAAAATTTTATGAAGAAGTATGTTTGCGAAGTTTGCGGTTACGTCTATGACCCCGCAGTAGGAGACCCTGATGGTGGCATTGCCCCTGGTACAGCATTTGAAGACATTCCCGAAGACTGGGTATGCCCCATCTGTGGTGTTGGCAAGGACCAGTTCTCAGAGGAGTAACAGCTGTTCGGCAAATTTATAAATAATAATGCCGGCAGTCACACTGACGTTCATGGAGTGTTTGGTGCCCAACTGCGGAATTTCCAAGCAACCGTCACAGGCATCAACCACTTCCTGATGAACACCCTTCACTTCGTTACCTAACACTACAGCATATTTCTTTCCTTTCTCTGCCTGAAACGTCTGCAGTTTCGTAGAATGCTCCACCTGTTCCACGGCCAGCACCTCGTATCCCTCAGCCCTCAGTTCATCCACAGCCTCCAAGGCCGTCTTATAGTATTTCCAGGAAACAGAGTCTTCAGCACCCAAGGCCGTCTTGTGTATCTCCGTAGCCGGTGGCGTACAGCTGATGCCACACAGCGCGATACTTTCCACACGGAAAGCATCACAAGTACGGAACACGCTACCCACATTGTACATCGAACGTACATCGTCCAGCACTACCACCAACGGCAGCTTATCGGCCTCACGGAACTCCTCTACCGTCAGCCGCTGCATCTCTATCGTACGAATCTTTCTCATTTTGTTGGCAAAATTACGAAATATTTTTGAATTTCAAAAACCTATGCCTTGTTTTTGCATAGGTTTTTTGTATCTTTGCAGCGGACTAATTCAAAAAGCTATGGCAAAGAACCTTTTAAACAAGTACGTCTGGCTGGTGGAAACCATCTACAAGGCAAAGAAGATTTCTTATGAGGAAATTAGCCGTCGTTGGGAAGATAATGACATGAGTGAGGGAAAGAAGCTGCCCAAAAGAACCTTTCACAAGTGGCGTCAGCAAATTGAAGAACTGTTTGGCCTCATTATCGAGAATGAGAATAGTGGACAATACCGTTTCTTCATTCAGAACGCAGACGATCTGAAAAACGGCTCCATGCGCAGTTGGCTCTTTAACACGCTAACCGTCAGTAACCTGATGATGGAAAGTGTCAGCATCAAGAATAAAATTCTGTTCGAGGAAATTCCTGACGGACAAGATTATCTGCCTGTCATCATCAAAGCCTTGAAAAAGAATACGACGCTCGAAATGACCTACCATAGCTATTGGCGTGACGAGGAAAACACCTTCCCAGTAGAGCCTCTCTGCTTGAAGGCTTTCAAGCAGCGCTGGTACTTGGTGGCACACAGCCCCTATTTAAATAAGGTGATGATTTATGCCCTTGATAGAGTCCAGAAGCTGGAGGCAACCAATGAAAGCTTTAACTATCCGGAGGATTTTGTTGCAGAAGACTATTTCGAGGACTGTTTTGGTATCATCGCCGATCAACGATGTGACGTTGAAACCATCAAGCTGAAGGTAGCAGCAAGTCAGGCTAACTACTTACGCTCCCTCACCCTGCATCAGACCCAGAAGGAGGTTGAGCGCAATGACGAGTACAGCATTTTCACCCTCAGGCTTCGCCCTACCTACGATTTCCTGCAGGAAATTCTTTCAATGGGTAGCGATATTGAGGTGCTGGAACCTAAAAGTTTCAGGGAAGACATCAGCGAGATAGCAAAACAGATGTGGAACAAATACAAGGAAGATAAGGCATGCGAGACTTTGCAGCAATAGATTTTGAAACAGCCAACAACGAGCGAACCAGTGTCTGCTCCGTTGGCGTGGTGATAGTGAGAGACAATGAAATCGTGGACACCTTCTACTCGCTGATTCAGCCCGAGCCCAACTACTATAACTATTGGTGTACCCAGGTACATGGCCTGACTCGCGAAGACACTGATGACGCACCGATATTCCCGGAAGTGTGGCGCCAGATTGAGCCGCTGATTGAAGGTCTGCCCTTAGTAGCCCACAACAAAGCCTTTGACGAGAGCTGCCTGAAGGCCGTCTTCCGCACTTACCAGATGGACTATCCCGACTATGAATTCCTGTGCACATGTGTGGCTTCACGCCGTGCTTTTCCACAAGCCGAGAATCATCAGCTGCACACCATTTCACAACTCTGCGGTTATACCCTCGAAAACCACCACCATGCACTCGCTGATGCAGAGGCATGTGCCTGGATAGCAAGGGAAATCCTGTAGTTATCAACTTATCAACCCCACATTATCATCTTCATAATATTGATTATCTTTAAAAGAAGAAATAATTAATAATATATAAAGGTGGAGGGAGAATACCTGAAGGGTAGGAACCTATAGCTCACTGGTAATCATAATTCTCCATTTTCAATTATCAATTCTTGAATGGAGCCAATAAGGGCTGTCAGTCAAATTTTGTCGGCGTCTTACGCTTGCTCAGGCGGCACCTAAAGGGGCTTCAAGTGGCACCTGAACCTCTGAGAAGTGGCACCTGAGCATTGCGCTCGCAGCAATAGCTCTGATTGGCTATCATTTAATGGTACAAAGTTACGAAAAAATATTGACATTTGCAAATTTTTCGCTGAAAAAACATCTGACAACTGCCTACTTTAAGTAGGGAGTGTCATCAAATATTAAGAAACTTTATAACTAATTGATTTGTAATGTGATATATTATTTGTACCTTTGTATGGGATAAGAAAAATCCCCCAATCACCCTAGGAAAGTGTAAAATTGGGGGA
>Ga0247609_10000055_pt1 | contig 149320 bp, 211 predicted proteins | sample 172DNAGHGlowgp2_FD_193487 | JGI IMG/M metagenome (GOLD analysis project Ga0247609, IMG submission 193487) | Sheep rumen microbial communities from Palmerston North, Manawatu-Wanganui, New Zealand - 1728 DNA GHGlow gp2 | ecosystem: Host-associated > Mammals > Digestive system > Stomach > Rumen...
CTAATAACACTCCATTGCTTGGTCGTTACATTGTGAACTTTAACAGGATCTACAAATCAAAACAGGAATCGCTAACGAAGGCATCAAGAAAAGGTATCACAGACAACCACATTATTCCGAAATGGGGTGAAGTACCGCTAGACAAAATCAAGACTTCAGACTTGCAACTTTGGTTCAATGAATTAGAAGACAAAGGATACTCTCATGAGACTCTGCTTAAAATCAAAAACAACATGTCACCAGTTCTTGATGCGGCCGTAGAAGATGGATACATAACACGAAATCCATTTAAATCATCGCGGCTAAAAATAGGAGGAAAAGAAACTATCCATCATAAAGCCATTCCAAAAGAAAGAATGGAATTCATTAGAAGCAGCATTCCGTTTATTGAAGATGACAGACAACGAAATATGATTACATTGCTGGTGAATACAGGAATGAGAATGGAAGAAGTTCTCGGAGTGAAATGGGAAGATTTTGACTTAGAAAATGGTTGGATCTACGTTCAGCGAGCAGTAGTTCATCCATCTCGAAATATGCCAGAAGTGAAAATTCCCAAAACTGCTGCCAGCAAGAGGAAGTTACCACTTACAAAAACAATAAAAGAACAATTGGGAAAAATTGAGAAAACCGGATTCATTCTGCACGGAGAAAAAAATGATCAACCACTAACCTATACGGAGGCAAGATACTGTTTCAACAAGCTTAGAAAAAATCTTGGGTTTGACGGATACACAGCTCATGACTTTAGAGATACGTGTGCAACAGAATGGAGAGAGGCTGGAATTCCGATGGACATCATCGCTCGACTGCTTGGACATTCGAAATCTGACACGACTGAGAACAGATATGTGAAGTACAGAGCAGAAGTTTTTGAAGGTGTTCGAGCCGTAATGGAAGACCTAAACAGAACAGAAAATGGAACAAAATGAAAAGTATGAGGTAATCTCAAAACGAGGTTAAGCTCAAAAAAGCAAAAAGAAAAACCCCACGGCCATTGATGCAACGTCCACGGGGCTTCTGGAGCTGATAGCCAGATTCGAACTGGCGACCTCATCCTTACCAAGGAATAAAACATCAAATTTAGTATGAGATAATCGAAGAACGTCTATTTGATATCATGGTTTTTAAAATTCAGAAGATGTTGCATTTTTCAAACATCTTTTGAATGTTGAAAATTATCTCATGTCTTTTAGAAAAGAATATTTTGCAATGGAGAATTAACATGAGCAATAATAGCTTGGAACGATATGATTTGGAGGAGAAATAATGAGAGAAATTATGATTAATTTACTTCCATGTCCTTTCTGCGGCGATCCAGCCGCGTTCTACGTAACTGACAATGGCGGAATTTGCGTTAAATGCACATCTTGTAACTGTCAAACTCCATACACCGACGATGATACGACTCGACAATGGTCTGGTAGTTCAGCTATCGATGTGGTTACCGAAATATGGAACACAAGAATAGGAAAAGAAGGAATATAAAATGGTAGATAAAGATAAAGTTATCAAAGCTCTAACTATCTGTACTCGGCCTGGATCAAGAGGATGCTTCTATGAAACAGGAGAATGTCCTTATGAATCTGGTGGCTGTAGAATTCAAATGGAAACTGATGCTCTTCAACTTATTAAAGAAATGGACTCAACACTTGGAATAAAATGTACAGTTGACGGTATAACGTTTACATCAACAGGAGAAGCCAAACATGGAGAAAAACGCGGCTCCGTGTTAGGCAAAACATATATGAAAGATCAAATCGAGAAAGCTCTGCTCTATAACGGATTACTAACCAAAGAAATTCGTGAGATTATCAATTCAATCCCAATTAATTGAAGGTGATTCATATGACAAGTATCATTAATTTACTTCTGATTGTCGGCTTGATCTTGTGGATCTTATTTCAAGCTGCAGACATGAATAATAAATTGAAATAAAGGAGTATATATAATATGAAGGAATATAGCGTGATTATTAAAGGCGACCGGATAAGTTCCGGCTGCGTTATTGTGAAAGCAATTGATGAACACTCGGCCGCTAATTTCATTAATGATAATTTTCCTGATGATGTTGAAATATTAACTATAACTGAATACAGAAAGCTATGAGGAGCTAAGCATGGCCTATGGAATGGTATTGGTGAATATTAATTATTATCGTGTGTATATGGATCTACAAGACGTCTTAACAAGGAGAGTAATATGAGATCGTATCCGGTACCGGCAAAGAAAGCAAATCGCATAAATCGTAAATGGCAAAAATTGAAGCCAAAGGCTGAACGTTGTCCCAATTGCGGCTGCCGCATAGTTGGACTGAACGATTGCTTCATGTATAAATGGAAAAGATTCTTTATTGACTGTGAAGAGTGTCATTGGTGCGGCCGGAGAAAACCCACAATCAGAATGGCCATTAAAGCATGGAATAAAGATGGAGCAAAGATGTATCTTGATATGCTGCGCAGAGTTTATGGAGGAAAATGAAATGACAGATAAAGAACGTATTATTCAGGTAATTACAGATCAGGTTGCTTTGTGCGGTCCAGATCCGGAAAAAGATCGTTGGTGGGTAACATTCACGGCCGATGATGCAAAGATGATTCGAGACATGCTTGAGAACGAGTATTGGCATGGATACAGAAGAGGAAGATCAGACGAAGCCGGACTGAGAGAGGGAACGATCATGCAAACGTTCAGCCCAGACTAATTTACAGAAATAAGATAGTCGGCTGGGAACCATATTGTCCAACATAAGTATAACTTAAAGGCAGTGATTAAATGGTTGTAACAGGAAATGGAATAGAAACAAAAGTATGGATTCTTCCCTATGAAAAATCATCTATTGATAAAAACATGTATGTTCAAAGCATGGAAAAGGCAATCGTTGTGACGTCCGTGCCAAACTATGAAGAAAAATTAATTCGGTTAGAATTACCAGATTGTACTACTGTCGTCTTAAAAGCAGATCAATTGATAACGGCAATTAAGAAATGTGTTCTGTAATTTAAAGGTGATAATGACGCTATAGTGAAGCAAAGGGTGTGTAAAATGGACAGAGAGAAAGTTATCAAAGAATTTGAACATATATTGAATGAAGCAAGAGGAGATTATCTTGACTTTGCTGATATAACAGTTGATTTCGGGGATGAAATTCTTGCCCTGCTGAAAGAGCAGGAAGAGGTTGTTAAACAATGGAAAATGGAGATTGCAGGCAATCAACTTGTCCATGCTCCGAACGATTCTCATGAGGCTATGTCATTGGATGAACATCTTGAAAACGAGTATAAGCGTGGTATTTGGGATGGATTGCAAATAGCATGGAACATCATTTCGGAAGGTCGGTGAGGTGAATGAATGGAAAAGATTTAATAGGCAAAACGATTAAAAAAATAGACATCGACGGATACGGCGTTGAGATACGTTTCACTGACGGAACAGAATTTGTGTATAACGCTTCAGATGCAGGATATTCTAGTTGGGATATATCGGAAGGTGGCGAAGCGGAATGATTGATAAAAAGCAAGTCATGTTTGACATTGAACGTTGTATTTGCCATGTGCCGGATGCGTGTAAAGATTGCTCTAAATATAAAGGAATTGACGGACTCCGATGCATGGAGGAACTAATGGTTGACGCTCATACTCTGCTGAAAGAGCAAGAAGCAGTTGAGCCAACATTTAAGCAAGATAACGATGGCATTTTTGTCTGGGCGTGTGGTTCATGCGGTGCGTACATGTATCACATCTACGATGGAATTGACAAGGCAAAGGAATACGCAAAATACTGTCGTCAATGCGGCAGAAAGGTGAAGTGGGAATGAAATACAATGGAAGCAATCTGGAAAAAGTTCTTAACTCGCACAAACGTTGGTTGGATAAATCCGAAGGATGGTCGGAAGAAGATAGAGCTGATCTGAGTAGAGCCAATCTGTATGAAGTCTATCTGATTGGAGCCGATCTGAGAGAAGCCGATTTGAGAGAAGCAGATCTAATAAAAGCAAATCTGAGAGGAGCAGACCTGAGAGGAGCTGACCTGAGAGGAGCAGATCTATCTGGAGCAGATCTTGGAGAAGCAGATCTAACTGGAGCAAATCTGACAGGAGCTCATCTAAGAAGAGCGAAAAATGTCCCATATATTCCTCTGGCATGTCCGGACACAGGAGCGTTCGTGGCATGGAAAAAATGCGAATCGAAAGACGGAATAGTAATCGTCAAACTGCTGATACCGGAAGATGCCAGACGGAACAGCGGAACAGGCCGAAAATGTAGAGCAGACAGGGCCGTTGTACTTGAAATCCAGACAGTTGACGGCGATGTGCTTGAAGGAGAAATTGCATGGTCAATGTATAATAATTATTTTACCTATGAGGTTGGCAAAACGGTGACACCAAGCAAACCATTTTGCGAGGACAGGTTTGATGAATATTCCAGCGGGATTCATTTTTTCATCAATCGACAGGACGCCGTTGAGTTTTGAGAATAGGTGGTAAAGTGGGAATGAATATATTGATGTCAATCAAACCGGAATGGTGCAAGAAGATCATTTACGGAGAAAAAACCATTGAGGTCAGAAAAACGAAACCCGAACAGATTTCAGCACCTTTTAAAGTTTATGTTTACGCTTCGTTTGGAGGAGAAAACTGGTTTTCCAAAGGAAAACAAAAATCAGGTCATGTGATTGGTGTGTTCACCTGCGATAGAATTGAACGATATGATATACCCTATCCAGCGTGGCAGAAAGACTTGAACCCAGAGTTGAAAGAAAAATCCTGTCTTTCATACATGCAACTTCACCGTTACGCAGGAAAGCAAGGATATGTGTATGGATGGGATCTACGAGATTTTGAAAATTGGGATGTTCCGCTGTCCGTGCGTGAGTTTATTGATAGCAAAGGGAATACTTTTAATGGGCCGCCACAATCATGGGCATATGCAGTTAGGTTGGTGAAACGGGAATGACAAATCAAGAAGCAATTGAAACGATAGAAGCAAATTATCCACCGCAAAATTATTCGATGTTGAGAGAAGCGTTGGATATGGCTATTGTCAAGCTGAAAGAACAGGAAGCGGTACCGGTTATACAGCGCGAAATTGCACATATGCTTTTCTGGTGCTGCGGTTCGTGCGGCGTGGCTATAACAGATGGAGATAAGTTCTGCAGGAATTGTGGAATGGCGGTGAAGTGGAAATGACAGGCAAAGACTTACGGTATTCATTGGTGTTAAAAGGTATAAAACCTTCTGAATTGGCAGAACATATTGATGTTTCGAGAAGTATGGTTTCAAAGTGGCTTTCTGGCACATCTAAAATTTCAATCAAGCAAGAAAATGCCATCATACAATTCCTTGGGAATGTTACGGACGCTGAAGCAAAAGATAGACGAAGAATTGAAGAAATAGTATTAACTATGACAAAAGAAGAAAAAATCAATGTTATTCAATTTATATTAGGAACACTTTAAGGCGATAAAGTGTGGTGAATAATTTAACAATGGAGATTTTAGCACTTTGGATTTTAATCGGTGGTTTTATAGGTGGCTTTGTACAAATACTGTTTGCATTTGACGATGATGAACTGTCTTTTAAAACAGCATTTTATTATGCGACGGTGTTCTATGAAAACAATGAAGACAAACTTAATTCTGCTGGATTAACTATAGTTATTGTTATAATGTCGTTATTGCTTTTACCTGGTTATGTTTTGATATTTTTCATAGCGTGCTTAGATAAAGTGTTTTGCAAATTGTGGGAAGTATATAAATACGTATTTAGAAAAGAATAGAGGTAGTGTGAAGAATGGTAGTGAAGTGGGATGACTGACAGGGAGAAGATCATTAAAGAAATGATTGTATTACGCAATTGGCTTTTGCATATGGAAGAGTTCGATGCTCACGGAAACGGTGATATGTATCATGAGTTTGGTTGTACCATTCACAGTGCTTTGGAACTGCTGAAAAAGCAAGAAGCAGAATTGCTCCAACAAGAAGCAGAACTTGATATCCTTCGGAATATCTACAAGCAAGAAAGCCCAAACAAACAGGTGGTGAAGTGGGAATGATAATAATAGATATTGATTTGCCAGAAAGGTGCGGCGAGTGCCCGTGCTTTCATGCGGCGTTTCCGATGCACTGTCAACTGATTAAACCGCCGGACAAAAACAAGCAATTAGCGGCTCCGTATGGTTTACCAAGACCTGACTGGTGTCCGCTGAAAGAGCAGGAAGCAGTGAAACCGAGAGTTGATGCTGATGGGTCATTTAACTGCGGAAATTGTGGTGAACTAGTTGGATTTGATGAACATCCATTTACATATAAAGTACCCAAAATAGCTATGAAATTTTGCTGTGAGTGTGGAAAGCCGGTAAAATGGGAATGACTGACAAAAATACTGCAGGTTTACGAAAACATTGCGGAGTCGATCCGATAATAGTTGAAGAATATTATAACGGTACGTATAAGTTGGTTCGAATCAAATGCAGTAAGTGTTGCGCTCAAACAGGAGCAAAACGGTTTTTGAAAGATGCAATACGAGAATGGGAAAATCCATTAACCGTACATCTGAATTAGAAGAGAGTGGTGCAAATCTTCACCTACTCAATAACGAAGTAAATAATAAGGTGGTAAAGTGGAAATGAAAGAGCGATTCTGGTATATATGTCCATTTTGCGGTTCCAATGTTTCAAACGGATTATGTTATGGATGTGGAAATAATAATCTTCCGGATATGTCGTTTGAAAACAAATCCGATTTTAAATTTATAGGTTTTTATACATATAAGAATAATGTGCAAAGATACATTTCTATGTATTTATGCAGACAGGAGGCAAAGAGGACATGAACGACAGAGAGAAAATTATCAGTGCCATTGAAAGAGCAAAAACGCAATCAAAGAAAAATGCACTGGATAGCATAATTGTTCCATTCAAGGAAGCGGATATGATCATTGCCCTGCTTAAAGAGCAGGAAACGGTTATTCGGTGCAAGGATTGCATATATTGGCATGAATCCGCAACAAATCACGGATACGGAGATTGCGGACAGGCGAACGGAATTGCATTGAAAGATGAGAATTGGTACTGCGCTGATAGGAAAAGACGTTGAATTGAATGAATGCCACGATTTTTAAATGGATTGTTGTTTATGATGACGGCAGGACAGAAGAAAAATAGGGAGAAAGTCTGTATGATTTTGCAGACAATTTGATAGAAGTGCCTGTTGCGATTGTTCGCAACGGATGGCAAAGAGGTAATTAATAATGACGATTGAAGAATGGGCAAAAGACTTCAAATCATATGTAAACGCATTAAGTATGCCGAGAGATGATTATAAAGGCATCATGGAATACATTGACGATGTACTTGCCATGCCGGAAGCGCAAGAACACTCAGGCGTGTGGGAGTTGATTACAGAAGATAAGTACCGTTGTTCAGAGTGTAAGAACGTAACTTATGTCGATGAGTGCATGAACGAACCTCAATATCTGTATTGTCCGTATTGTGGATGTAAGATGACTTTTGAAGGAATTTGGGTGAAGCGGGATGTATGACCCAGAGATGAGAAAAGACTGTCCAATGCGTAGAAACCTTGGAAACTGTTCTCCGGTCGGCGGTTTCTGCGTGGATGCTGTAAGTGATGAAATCTGTGAGGCTGTACATAACGCTTATGATCATGAGTTTTACAACGCGTTGAAAACACTGAAAGAGCAGAGTGCGGTTGAACCATATATGGATTATGACGGACATGATGTATGGAGGTGTGGAAAATGCGGATCAACAATATTTCACATTTATCATAATCAATCAGACGAAGACTGGAAGAGTTATGCAAAGTTTTGCAGACAATGCGGAAGGCGAGTAAAATGGAAATGATGGTATTGATATTGATAGTGATTGCGTTAAACTTGCCAGCTTATGCTTGGGTGTATTTTGAGTGGCGTAAAGATTGCAAAGAAATCGGAAAAGATGATCTTGCGGTTTCTCTTAAAGAACGCATGAAAGCGCTTTTCTTATATCTTACTCTGCCGTGTTTATTGGGGCTTGCAACAAGAAAATAAATATTTCATAGGAGTTGAAGTGGATTGACAATTCAGCGAATGCTTGAATTACTGGAGATTGAACATGAATGCATGCTTCGTGGAGCGCATGATGATTGTGACCGGAATTGTTGTGACTGTGAACTGGTACAGGACGATTACGAACTGCATGAAATGTATACTGATGTGATTTCACTGTTAAAAAAACAGGAGCCATTAGAGCCAAAGAAGGTAAAAATTGATCAGGCAGGTCCTTTATATCACCGTTGTTACTGCTCAAAATGTGGGCATTATGTTGGGAACATGATAAATAACAAGGTTGCAGATGTGTATGAGAATTATTGTAGCAACTGTGGACATGAGGTGAAGTGGAAATGAAATGGGTATTTTGTAAAGAATGTAAACACTGGTTCAAAACATATCCGACAACTGTTATTCGGTGTCCATTTTGCGGTGCTGATGTAACTGAATGGGACTGGCGGTGAAATGAAATGGTTAAAACATTTTGTGACAGGTGCGGTAAAGAGATAACAAAAGAATATGGATGGATCACACATAAGACGCTATATGCAAGTATAAGACTTATTCCCGGAAAGAAGCGTGACGAATGGTCTAAGCAAGCAGATCTATACATATGTCCGGAATGCGAAGATAGTTATATTCACTGGTTTATGAATCCAGAAACGGAAGACGGGCGGTGAAGTTAAATTGATAGTAATAACAACTATGAATTCGTTCCCAGAACATTGTTATGAATATCCATGTCATGACGGTGAGAGCGGGTACTGTCAAGCCGATAAAGAACAACGATATTCGGATTATTATAGGCCATTTTGGTGCCCATTAATTCAATATAAAGATTGTATTGACTGTGTCAATATGAACTAGTCAACTGGAGAATATGAGGAGGAAAACAACATGAAGCGGACTAATATTTTTAAAAGATTTTTTGAGTGGATCAAGAAACTTTTCCAAAGGAAATTGAAATCCACAGAACAGGTTTATTGGGTAAATCATATCTTTGATGAATATGTTAATGCTTCTCAGAAATCCGTTGGTATGTATGCTAACGTTCATGGATTTGAAGGACTGAACGATGACGGCAGCTGGACTTACTGGGTCGGTATTGATATCCGGTTCATCGGCATTCGCGTTGCTGACATTGTAATCCGGTGCAAGAACAAGAGTACTTATGATCGTTGGATTTACCAGGCAACACATGATTTGAACTCCATGCCGAGCGCTGTTCGAAACGATCCTAATCTTTACTGCCGTTTTGGTGACGATGTTGAAATTGATTTCAAGTTCCGCTGGGGTGACGAAGAGAAGCATTTCAACGTAAGGTTCAGTGGTGATAGATATGCCGAAGAAAGGTAATTCGAAAACAAAATGAAATTCATGTTAAACGGATGCGATATATCTTTTATAGCGGAAGCTCCAGATGATATTACCTTAAAAGAACTGTTAAAGCAAACAGATAGAATTCAGCCACAATGGTGTGCATGCGGAATAAGATCGTTATCGCCAAACGAAGAAAAATTGGACACAGAAATATTCATAGAAAAAGATTCTGTGAGATTAGCAAATGAAGATGTATCCGCATACATAAGAGATGACGGAAACTGGTTCAAAACTAAAATTGGAGAAAATTCTTAAGCTGAATGGAAGACAAGACAATATGAAAATTAAAGGAAGTGCTTTTCTTGAACATCCGATAATGGATGAATGTATTGAAGCTGCGTATAAAATCGTAATGGAACTACAAGAAAGAAGAATTCTAAAAGTGAAAATCAAGCGCAAAGAAGGCGAGGAGTCGTTTATTCAGTGGGAGATTGATACAGATAGTATTGAGCAAAGTTAATGAGGATAAAAAAGATAATATGAAGATAATTATCAACGGCAGTCCCTACGATTCTGTAATCGAAGCGATTGTAAAAAAGACGAGATCGTTCACGGATACATACATCGTTCGAATCAAAACAACCGTACTTGGCGAAGAAACAGTTCTTATGATTCCGAATGGAATATGGTATGATTTTGATACAGATTGGTATGAAGGCGGAGAAATCGAATTGCTTGGATTCATTCGTCTTCAGGACGTTGAAATTCCTTTGCTAACATAAATTTAACAAAAGGAAATACGAAAATGGACATCAAATACAAATGGTACATATTTAAATGCTGGCTGTTCGGTCATAAACACAGTTGTTGTAATGACGTAAGAAAGAGATGCTCAAAATGCAATGATGCAGCTCAAAAGGAGGTGATGTCATGAAGGACTGTGTAGACGCATACAACCGGATGCTCTCTATTCCTCAGTAGCATCGCCCCTGATGGGGCGTTTAAGAAAAATGAGGTAATACCATGAACCAAAGAGAAGAAGTGCCACTAGAACCATACGAATTACCTGATTGTTGTGCGGCCTGCATTCATTGTCATGAATTTGGTAGTCCAAAGGATTTAAAATATATTTGTGATTTGAATTTATTGGACAATAATCGAATCGAGTGTATGTATGCAGAAGATGAATTTTGATTTTAAAAAATGGGGTGATGCTATGCATGGAGTAACGTACGATAGTACTGGATTAACACAGTAGCGTTGCCCCGGAAACAATGATACATTTGTGCTACCTTTAGAAGGAATAATTACTATTGTTTGTTTTTGAAAGCAGTTATTCAAATTGCTGCATAGATAATGACGGGAGGAAAAATGACGAAGTTTGAAAAACTTGCAAAAAAGCTACACGACACCTTTGGCTATGATTTGACTGATTTCAAACGAACGTATGCCGGAAGCAAGATGAGGAAAGCAGGAGCTTTTGTATGGGAAGCTAAACTTGGTCACTACACGGTTGGAAGCACATGGACTGTAACAGAGTTGCTAAAAGCAAAGACAATCTTGCAAGAGTACTGTGGATTTTGCGAAATCGAACTGTTCCCGAACTAATTAAAACTGCTGTTTAAAGAAGGATGGAATAAGTTATGGATGAGTATAGAGAAAAAGTTTTAAAAGCTATACGTGACTATGAAAAACAACTTGATCATGTTGACCAATACGAGATTGTGAATGCAATCGGAGAGCTGTATGAAATAATCAGAGCGATACTCACTTAAACAACATGAGGTGAATAGTCATGAAATATATATCTGTAGACGATTTGCAAGCATTCTGCAGAGATGAAGAAGCAAAAGACTTTGCCAGAATGCTTCAGTATACGGCTGAGTGCATCATGTATTATCAAAGAGTATCATCTTTTCCAGATTGTAACACTTGCAGTGAAAAGGATTGTAAATACAGACCGGGCTGGGGTGAACAAGTTCGGATTAACTGTCCATTATGGAAGAGTAAGGAATAAATTGATGTATAAATGACGAGAATTAACTTAAATAACTAAAAGTGGACGGAGATTTGTATATGGAAACGGCGCATCCAAAGGGGTGGAACAGACTCATGGTTGAGTATGACAATGTTGGATTTTTTCATGGCTACTATGTCAGGAAAGGATACATGACTCTGTTTCGTATCCCGAACTGGCTTGGACGGGTTCTAACTTCAATAAAGCTTTAAATTACCGTATTGTTGTCGTACAAGTATAGGACTCCGCCGGGGTGTAGGCTTGCCGATAGCCGGGGGCAATGTCAGGGGCAGTGCCTGACCAGCAAATATTATTTATGGTGAGGACTATGACAATAAAAGAAGCAAAAACAACTTTGAATAGTTTGCCGCTGAGAATTTACTCGGACGAAGAAATTATAAAAGCATATGAGCGATTGAAAAAAGCAAATTTGTTGACAAAGAAAATATTATTGAATTTAGTTGACAGATATCCGCCCAAATGCTAATTTTTCAATTTGCTGTATAACTATGGGTGAACTGAATGAAACATAGCAAAGTGATAGAAATAACATATGAACAGTTTAAAAGACTTCCAGATCGATTCAAATGGGTTATTTGCTATGAAAAAACAAACATCAAAGTTATAAATAGCAAAAGCGACATTCGATACGTTAGTCCAAAAGCATTATAGCTGCGTCAATTTGCAGTTTTACAAAAAAGGAGAGAATAATGAGCCAAGTAATAACTGCTCCAAATTCGGAAAAACCAATCTTTATATCACTATTTCTCGCAGGTGGAATTACGAACTGTAAAGATTGGCAAAATGACGTTATTAAGGAACTCGTTTACGATGATGTTTCGATATTTAATCCAAGACAAGAACATTTTGATATATCAAATAAAAGTGCATCCTATGAACAGATTGCGTGGGAATACGAACGTCTAGAACAGATGGACATTTTTTCTATGTACTTTTGCAATAGCGATAGCGATCAGCCAATATGCATGTACGAGCTTGGAAGAAACATTGTTCGCATGCAAAACAGATTTCCTGTCGACTGGCAGGAACGAATTATTGTTGGTGTAGAAGATGGGTATCGTCGAAAACATGATGTTATTATTCAAATGAAATTATGCGCGCCTTCGATACTCGTAAACGATCGCGCTACTCCTGAAACTCATGCTCAAAGAATTCAAAAAGTAATTAGAAAACTAAATCCTCCTGTTGTTTATAATGATTACGAAAGAATGTCTTATTTGAGATCGTGCTCCAGCATATAATGGAAGCCAAGCAGAAAAAGGAGATAAAATATGAAAATATATTGAAATATAGATTCTTCGCCTTACAAATCTGTATCAGAAACATTGTTCAAAAAAAAGAGATTACTACGGAGATAGTATTGTTGTTCAACTTCGTCTTAGAAGGAGACCTTCCAGCCCTATAGAAGAACACACAGTTCTTTATTTAAGAACTGGATACGGTGATGATTACGAATGGGAGTATGACTGGTGGGAAGGTGAACAAGAAGTCGAACTTATTGCAGCAGCGCCTATATCCAAAATAAAATTAAGCGAGGAATTTTGTTTTACAAATGAAAAATGCTGATTTTAAGTTGTCTCGCTATGATGAGGCAACGAAAGATTTCTGGTTCGAAATATCCGGAGAAAGTCAGAAAGAATTAACCAATAAATATTTTGAACAAGGAATGGTAGAGGTATCTCATGTTGTATATTCTCTTGGTGATAATAGCTGGGCTATCCAACGAGAGTTTATCTTTAATACTAACATGATGACACCAAAAGATAAAGATATTGAAGATTTTCTAAAAAATCTTGCAGAAGAAGAAAACCTCAAACTGAACAAAGCTTCTTAAAGGAGTTATACATGCCGAAAGAATTAGAACTACTTCAAGAATGGAAGCAACGATTAGGACTTCAGAACTGGCAGATAACGTTAACCGACAATGTTGATCCAGAAGATATGACAGTCAAAGACGCAATGGGCTGCACAAGCTATCAGGAAGTCATGAGGACAGCTTCTATTCAGATTATTAATCCTGAAAAGATCGAAGAAACACTCAGACCATTTGATTATGAAGAGACGCTTGTGCATGAATTGCTTCATTTAAAACTTGGCCTGCTTGAACGAGGTACTGACTGGGACAACAAACTTCAATTGAGAGTTCTTCATATGATTATTGACGATCTTGCTCGCGCTTTAGTCGACGCAAAAAGAAATGGAGGATCCAAATGAGGAAAAATATAAGTGTTATCAGATGTGACTGCTGTGGAAAAAGAATTGATCAGGGGAAATATCATGTTATTGAAACCAAATATAATCTCAGTAACTGTGTTCATCAGTATGAAATATGCGATGAATGTATGACAACTTTTCTTAAAGGATTGGAATATAAAAATAAAATGGAAAAAATATGGGACCATATATCGGAAGAAAGATTGATCGAGGAATGAAAGGAGAGCAAAATGAAAAATAAATATAAGATAGTTATATTGATAGCAATCTTGGTTTTATGCATATTTGTATTCTCCGGCTGCGAAAGCAAAGGAAATTCAATAGCGTATAGAAAGGCATCTGGTACAGTCGAAGACAGCCGCTCGCAGGCTGAGGTGGCAGGTCGTCTTGCAGATAATCAGCGTACACCAACAGATATTAACTATTCTTTGGAAAGATACAATCTTATCCGCAGAACATATTGGGTAAACGGACAAAGAGAAAAAGCTAATATGCTTGTATGTCCTGTTGAAAAACCTCTTGGATACATAGTAATCTTTGCTGGAAATACCGTGGCTGGAAAATTCGTTGTAGATGGAAAAGTCAGTAGCTTAAACAGTTTTCTCACACCTTCGAGTATCGATACATATTATGGACAGGGCGCAGTAATTACAACAGAAATGGCCGATGTAGATGGAAGTTACGGAGAAAACGATAACGGTATATTCTTCTTTACTCCAAACGGGAACTATATTGAGTGGACAGGAGAGTATCTGTACTCTGACATTCCATTTGAAATTGACAATCCGATCGTGAAGGTGATGTCAGAATGACAGACAGCGAAAAGAAAACTACGATAATTATCGTAGGAATAGTATTGATCGTTGTTGCTGTTATACTATTCTTCGTATTGACTCCAACCGGCCGCAAAGAATGGAATAACGCAATGTACGAACTGCATAAGGCAGACGACGCAACATTGTACTCGACACGTAAACAAGTCGAAGATACATGTAGATCTATGATGTCCAGCTATACAAGTGATTCTATGACATACAATCAATATAAAGATAGCGATAACGCAGAGAAACAAGGCTGGGCTGAACAAGCAAAGATGCGAGCCAATAAGACAGCTGCAAGCTATAACGAGTATGTCCTAAAGAATTCTTTTGTATGGCAAGGAAATATCCCGGTCGACATAAAGAATAGCTTGGATTACTTGGAATAGAGGACGAATATGAAAGTATTAACATTTGAGAGTTTAGCGTACTACAATAAACTATTGAATGAGAAATTAAATAATCTGTTTACAAAAGGACTTCAAAACTGTACATCGTGTGGAGCTCCTTATAAAAATAAAGCAGTATGTGAATATTGTGGACGCAGTTTCTTTGTCATAGATTTACTGACTGATAAACAAAATAATGTCGAGGTGAACGCATGATTGTAATCGAAACTTGTCCTCAATGTGGAGCAGATCTCGAATATCTGACAATTGCCACATATCCGCCTATTCCAGTAAAGAGATGCACGAAATGTTCTTGGCACTGGGAAGGCAAAAGAGAACCTATTGTCAGAATTCCATTTAAAGAAGAAGGAGATGTTTATAATGACTCTGAGAGAATTACTTACGGATGAACCAACTACTATTTATTTCAAAGCGCAGACTTCCGAAGAAACACCGCTCGGAACTTACAGTTGGGACGGGGAGAAGCTTACTCCACATGATGCAGGAGAATATACCTTAGAACAGGAGATTGTCGGCTGGGTTTGGGGAGACGGAGAGGTTGTTGTATATGTCGAGCCACCTGTTATCCCTGAACCAGAACCTGTTGAACCTGACGTTGAACCGGAAGAGCCAGACGTTGAGCCAGACGAAGAACCAGATACTGATCCTGTAGATCCAGAAATTGAGCCAGTAGAACCCGTTGAGTCTGAAACTCCTGAAGAAGGTGGAGAAGAATGATGCAATATCACGTTCAGTATGGTGAGATGCCATCTGCTATATATGCCGGAGTAAAGAACGATAACGGAGATTGGATCTGGCGCAACGAAGTAACTATGGAAGCTATCGAAGCAGTTAGGGACTACTTTATTGCATGTGCCAACAATGATAATGTTGGAGTCTATGGCAAACAATGGCACGATACAAAGCGAGATAAAGATATATCCCTTGTTCTTGATTTGAACTATGACGTTATGGTCGAAGAACACACAGAAGAAACTCCATCCGAAGAAGCTTCTGCCGAAGCTACTATTGAATAAGATATCACTACCGACAACGAATAAGAAAGGAAGGTCATTATGAATAAACAGGAATTGATTGCAGAGGTACAGAACTCGGTTAGGAATCCTATGACTCACGCAGACGCAGAACGTTGCGTGAATGCATTTATTGACTCTATTAAGGAAGCTGTCGCTGCCGGTGATAGTGTACAACTGGTTGGCTTTGGAACCTTCGAAGCTCGTGAACGCTCCGCTCGTACTGCGCGGAATCCTCAGACTGGCGAAACTCTGACGATCGCAGCTAAGAAAGTTCCGGCGTTTAAGCCCGGTAAAGCTTTTAAAGACGTTGTGAATAAGTAATTAACGCGTAGGTTTATTGTAGTTGTCGGTTTATGATATAAAGAAGCGTCCCGCCCTAAAAAGCGGGACGCTTCGTATTTAGAATTCAGAATATTAGAAAATATTTTGAGTTCTGAATTACGAAAGAAAGGAAAAATAACATGAAAAAGAAGATTATCTCTGCTATTAACCGTGCATTGTCTGTGGTTCCCGAAGATCAGTTTATCAATCTAACCAGAGGCGAGGCTAAAGAAATTCTGCGGCTGTTAACTCCGGCCAGAGTCCTGCCTTGGGAAGAACTCATCAAGTGTACGAAAGAACAGCCTCTTTGGTTTGAAATTCATAATCAAAGTCTCGAAATAGACTCTGTTGAATACTATAACCCAGACACAGATGTTCTTGAAGCATATAACACAATGAGTTTATATAAGCGTGCTTCAGTTTCTTATAACGTTTCGTGGAGAGTTTGGGATAAGCTTCCCACTGAACAGCAAATGAAGGAGACTTCTTACAAAAAGATGTCTGCTTAATAATTTATATTGGAGTGATACTTATGCGACCAATTTGTCCTTGCAAAGATTGTCAGAAAAGAACGCTAACCTGTCATCAATTTTGTAAGGAATATCAGGAATGGAAAGGCATTATCAACCAAATAAATGAATTAAAACATCAGGAATATGATAAGTATTCCAATCGAGATACTATGTCTTTCTGGAAAAAGAACGTAAAACTTGGACTGAGAAGTAACAGCAAGAAGATCGGTGGACAAACAGGTTAAGGAGAATAATATGAATGACTTACTGAAATGGTTTCATGATGATATAACATGGTGTGGAAATGAATGTTCAAATACTGGTTGTGAGCGTAATATCGTCAACAGATTGTCGCATGATGGATTATTTTCGATGGCTTTGTTTAAAGGGACAGAAGTATGTCCATTAAAAGAGAGGAATATAAACAATGAGCAATATGCCGATCAAAGTTTATTGCCTGAATAAAGGCGATATTTTTGTAATTCCAGCTGACAAGAATTTAAATCTTAAAGTAGGAGACAAACATCCTGACTGTAATGCAATTGTGACACAGGTGTTTTATTTGAAAAGAAAATGGTGGCAATTCTGGAAGAAAGATGAGCCACTTAGGTACAAACTTAAATATTTAGGAGAAGAGTAATGGGCAACAGAGCATTAATTGAATTTGATAATCTTGATCTGAGTGTATATCTACATTGGAATGGTGGCAGAGATTCTGTTGAAACATTCTTGGAATAATGCAGGCTCAGAAGATTCCGAGCCGGAAACTATGGCGTGGCGAGATTCTGCCAAGTAGTTGGCAACTTCTTTGGAGGCTCGTTGAGTATAGGAATTTATGATCACAAAAGCTTGGATAATGAATTTATAGACAATGGTACATATATTGTTGAGAACTGGCAAATCGTTAAAAGAATCCCCGAGGATATCGAGGAACAAAATGAATATAATATGATCGAAATGTTGGATGACATTGATAAGGCGCAGCCGTCGAATGACAGACTAGGAGAGAAGTTCATTCATGCTAAGGTCAAGAAGCTTAATGAGATATCCGTAGGTGATCTGGTATACATCACAGAAGAAGACAGCTCTCCGAGTCTATATCGAGTAATCGGCAAAGCTGTTAATCCAAATACTGGCAAAAGGTGTCCATACACCAACCAATATGGAGAAAAGATTTATAACGCATCTTTTTTAAAAGAAGAAGAATATAGAGTAATAGAAGAATAGAGCAAAAAAATAAAGGGGAACCTCGAGCAATAACTCGGGATTCCCCTTTTTTGTTTATTCTTTGACTTCTGAAAATTCTCCGCTAACCCAGCCAACTTGCTTAAGAAGCTTGACAGCATTCCAACCGTTTTCGGCCGTTGCAACCCAGTCATAAGTAGCACCTTTATTAGCAAGAAAGAGTTTAAAACAATCAGTTCCGTTGCCAAGCCGAACATTTACTTTGTCGGCTGTGACAATAACTTGTCTTGTAAGCTTTACTTTGATCGTGTCTCTGGAATCAACAGGAGCATCAGCTGGTTCCACGTTAGCATATAACGTATAGAACTTCTGTGCATAGTTGGCTCTACGCTGTTTGGCTTTCTCACTGGTGTTGGCTGGCTTTTCGTATCTCAGCATAACAGCGTCTGACGCATCGCGAACATTATTGGCCCAGACTACTGCACTCCACGCTGTCTTATATTTGTTACTCATTTCGTCAACAAGATATTCCAGCTGGATGTTAAGATCTCCAACAGAAGCATTATGACTTTTTGCAAAATTCAGCAATGCTTCTTTTCGCGTGTAAAATGCCCATTGAACCAGACCAAATGCATGGCCATCATTCGCAAAGTCAATTAACCCACTGTCTGCCTTGGAGACATAATCTGGATCTTTTGTGCCAGCCACAGCTCGTGGGTTAAGGGTACTTTCGGCCATCAGGTTTCCCATGATGGCCGCAGTTCCGTAAGCATTGTTTGTTCTCTGTTGCAGAAAGTCCCAGATTTGTTGTTCACTTGCCATTGCTTACACCTCAGCTTTATGTTCAACTGTATTAGAAGCAACATAAGACTGAACAGCAGTATTGGTCTTAAACATTTCCTTGAATTTCACAAGCACGTCATCTACGAGCTTGCTGAAGAACTCAAAGGATACAAACTTTACAAGATATGGAAACTTGGCAACAAACATGTCATATACATAGCGCAGTTTCAACTGACCTGTGCCGCTGCCAAATTCCTTTTCGGCCTCAGTAACAGCAAACAGCAACCACTCTTTGATCTTAGCGATCTGTTCAGCTCGAGGGAATTTGAAGAACTTTACAATCAGGTAAACCAGAACCGCAATGCCTGCGATAGCCGCAAGAATAATGTACCAGTTATCAGTAATGAATTCCATAACTATTATCCTCCATAAATTAATTATCCGTTGCTATCTTCTTCTTCGTCTTCAGATTCGTCTTTTTCTTCCTGCTCAGACAGAGAAGAAATAAGATCTTTAAAGCCTTTTTTGTTAAACCAAGACAACACGAATCTATCTGAATAAATGACTTTTTCCCCAAGCGAATTTACAAGATAACAACCAACATTCACCATCATGATAGTGTCTACGCCAGATGCCATTTGAATCACATATTGTGCGATATTAGGAACTAATCCGGCCGCAACTAAAATAGCAAACCGGTATGTGATCCAGAACCAGGTGATCCACTTGCTGAGTCTTTTGCTGTATTGAAGTGCTGCCTGTGCTACTCGATTCATCTTAGACATAGTACATCACCCTTACATTTCAGAAACAGTTGCATCTTTGTACTTGCTTGCCAGACTCTTAGCATCAGACTCAGAAAGGTTAGAAATAACAACTTTATACTTCTTTTCAGTGATATCTCCGAACTGAAGGAACTCTGTCATCATATAGCCACGCTGATCTAAGGCGTAGACATTGCACCAAGTGTCACCTTTTTCATATATGTCTACGATTGTTCCAATTTTTACGTAGCCTAATACATCTGCGCTAGTAGACGGGCCTCTTCTTAGGCGAACAGAACTACCAGACTTTGCGATCACTTTTGCTTTTGTGGTAGGTTTAACAGGTGTAGACTTCTTAAGAGCTTCCCAAGTTGTTTTACCAACAATACCGTCAACAGTCAGACTGTTATCCTTCTGAAACTGTTTAACCGCTTCTTCGGTTGCGGAGCCGAACTTACCATCTGCCCCTTTGGAGCCTACATTATATCCGAGACGAATCAGTTCATTCTGAAGTTTTTTGACAGCTTCACCACTGTCTCCATTACGAAGTGTTGGTTTCTCAGGCACAGGGATTTCACCTCCGACGCAGGCGGGGATTGCCCAATGCGTCCATTTTCGATTGTACTTATCAAAGTGTTGAACGTTCACGCTGGATTCAAGAGTCTGGCCTTTATAACCCAGTCCTGTATGCTCCCAAGTCTTTTCTTTGTTGTCTTTAGAATAGAATAGACACACCAGAGTATTAGCAGGAACACCATCTGCAATACGACCTTTAGCTTTCCAGTTACTTTCTGTATTCCATTGAGATGTAGCTCCTGCTCCCTGAAGAGTCCAGCCATAAACCTGTTTTAATAGCCAATAAGTAAATCCACGACAGTCAAAGCATCTGACTCTCACATTACCGGGATACCATTTACAGCCGCTGCAAGTTCCGTTACCATCGAAGTTTTTGCATGAAGTTTTGATCGTTGGATGATCTTCACGATATCTGGCTCTTCGATTTGCAGGATCGCAAAAATCACCACGAGCACCGAATACATAGGGCCAGCCTACACAAGCTAACCCAGCATTCCAAACGATATCCTGAGGATCAATTCCTTGCAGCTTTTGTTCTGCAATTAGGTTATCTATGAACTTATAGTTATTCATAGGTGGCTCCTTTCTTTATTAATTTATCCATCAGATGGTTCAATCTCCCAAGAAAGAGTTGTTTAGATTGCACTCGTCGTACGTATGTTCAATAAAAGCAAAGTCATGTTTAAAAACATTATTTTCCCATGCCTTGCAATGTTCCTCGTCCATTGACTGATACTTTTCAATTAAAGATTCATAAATTTTACATTCTTCAAATAGATTTTTATAGTCTTCGCGACTGTGCGGTTCTCCTTTGCGGCATTGCCGCGCAAAATTAAGAACGTGATTCTTTATCCTGGCGGCCGCAAGTCGGTCCAGCCGTTCATCTGTTTCAACTTGTTTGGCATCTAAATTATCGAATCTTGTTTCCAAATCAGAAAGCTGTTGACTAAGATCCTTGAAGCAAGCCTTGACTTGATTGCAATTCTCATTCGAACTGGCAGTCATTTCTTTCAGCTTGGTATCCATATCAGCTTTCATTTCTTCCATAAGACTCTTGAACGACTGAGTTCGCTGTTCATCAATTTTTTTGAACGGCCAAGAGATGGCTCTCCATAACCATTTCAAAGGATAGATTTTGATTTTAGAAATTTCAAAAAAGATACAAAAGATAAATAAGAGAATGCCAATTGACAATGGAATGTTATTACTGATCCATTGTGCAACTGGTTTTACAATCTCATTCATAATAAATACACCTCGCTCAAAAAAAAATAAAAAGAAAAGAGCGAGACTGTGTATATCAAAACAATATTAATCAAATAGTTTCGCTCTTAATAAAGTTAAGCAAACATTGCTTCTATTTCCGCATCACTTATAGCGGAATACGTTGTATTAGGCGGCGTTGTAAACACATACGATGTTCCACCGGCAGTAATAGCATATTTTGTGCTGGCTGCAAGTGTGATTTGATTTGTTTCCGAGCTTGTTGCGATTGAAGTCACATGTGTATGATTGCTTGCAGAAGCACCTATGTTCGCAGGAGTGAGATTGACATTTCCAGTACGATAAGATGTTTCGGCATTACCTTTAACGCCTGTAATTGTTTGAGTGTTCGTATCGACCCAAGGTACGTTTACAGCTAACTTACCGTTCTTATCCAATCTAACAGGGTATACTCGTCCAGCTGTTTCTGTTGCATCTGTTGCGGCATTGCTTAACATTGTTTCGCTTGTAAGATCAGCCTTTATTGTACCCGTTGCAGTAATTGTTCCGCCTGTTAATCCAGCTCCAGTCGCAACAGACGTTACTGTACCATTTGTTTTAGTATATCCGGCGTAATAAAGCGTTCTTGCGGTTATCAAATTTGTATCAGACGAAGAAATAGCCGTAGAAGACGAATTGTCTGTAACACCTTTCGCAGAAGCAGCAGCCAATTTATATCCATTGACAGTGTCAGCAATAGTAAGCTTTTTAACTTTAACCTCGCCTGTAGAAGGATTAACAGTTGGATTGTTTGCAGCAGTGTCGTAAACTACACCATATACACCAGTATATGAATTGTCTGACCCTGCCGTCCCGATTGTTTGAGTTCTACTTACAATTAGCGGATAATCTCCGTTATATCCAGTTGTTTGTCTGTAAATTCGAATCTGTGTATTTGTGTTCGAATCATAATCGGCTCTATGCCATCCGTTGTCGTGATATGTCAACAAAATAACAGATCCAACTGGATAATGAGTTGTTAGTTTGGATGTGCCATTATAGTAACAAGTTTTAGCTCCCAAACCATTAATATTTAAAGTTGTAGTACTGGCACCGGCAACATTTGGACGATAAAGAACCGTTAATCCGTTAGAATAAGCTGTAAATCCCGCACACGAGCCAGTCCATGTTCCAGCTGTCGTATCCGTCGTCGGGCCTTCAATATAGAAGACATTCGCAATCGTATCTAGTTTCTTTTTATCGGTACTGGACATTAGACCATTTGCGCTTTGCGTTGCCGCTGAATAAGTTGTATCGCTTGATGGAATGCCTAAAGCAGTAATATCTGCTTTAACCACAGAAGATGCAGCTGTAACATGACCTTGCTCATTAGTAGTAATCTTATATAACCCTGAAGAAAAGGCACTACCTTTGGCCGTAGCGTGATCATATGCGGCCTTGCCGCGATCGCCTCTGTAAGCTGTAGCGTTGGTTTCACCAAGCGCAAGAGAAGCAGATATCTCGACATATGCCGTCCCAGACCATCGATATGTTTTGTTCGTGCTTGTAGCAACGTATATCTTTCCTGCTTCACCTGACGTTGGAAAATCTCCAGTCGCTTCATATTCAAGAACATCATCAACAAAAGAAGGCAATTGACTTACTGGAACTTTTCCATCAGAACCTAACTCGGCAACGCCGTTTGCAACACCTTTTAGATTCGCATTCATTTTCCCAGAAATATCTTGGTGACTTGTTAAAACTTTAACCCCTCCGCTGTAAAGACATCCGTCTGTGCCGATATAGGCTGTATCTTGAGAATATGTTTGAGGGTTTGCGGCTTGTGATTCAGCACCAATAATAAACAGCTTCTTTGAAGAATCCGTTGATCCAGCAGTGTTTTTCGTATCTGTATTAGGATTTCCAGGTATTTTTCCGGATACGACACTAACACCGGTAACATGTCCTTTCGCGTCTCTGTCAATCGAAATCCCTTTAACAACATCTATTGACCAAGCAGCTGCCGCTCCAGACGCGTTTGCTGTTAACTTTGAATCGTCATCTGCCGAAGGCGTATAATGGTTTCCAACGGACGTTACCTTAGTGTCAGTATTGTTATCCGGCGGGGTTGTAAATACATAAGATTGCCCACCTGCCGTTAATGAATACTTTGTATTCGCAGCTAATGTAACTTGATTAGTACCTGTGCTTGTAGCAATGCTAATACCATGGGTGTGGTTACCAGCAGCCGCTGTTGTAGCGGTTGTGCCAATTGCAAGATTTGATTTGTTGTTCCATGTATACTTCTCCCCGGTCGTAACAAGAGAAACGTCCGTTCCACCACTCGCAGCCGTTTTGCTGGAGTATGTGGTATTGTTATCCGGAACTGTAATTGTCATAGCCGTTCCGCTTGACGGTGTAAGAGTGATCTTATGACCATCTGTAGCATCTTGAGATAAAGTATATGTTGTATTCGTGTCACTTCCAGGGATCCCGAGAGCAGTAATATCGGACTTTGCAACAGCCGTAGCCTCAGTAACGTGTCCTTGTGCATTGGTTGTAATCTTATATAATCCAGACGCAAAAGCACTTCCTTTAGCAGCGGCATGATCATAGGCTGTCTTACCTCGATCTCCGCGGTAAGCTGTTGAAGAAGTTTCTCCAAGAGCCAGAGACGCTGAAATCTCAACATATGCAGATCCGGACCAACGGTAAGTCTTATTTGTTCCAGTTGCAACATAGATTTTCCCCGCCTCCCCTGTTGCTGGGAAGTCATCGGTTGTTTCATATTCAACAACATCATCAACATAAGATGGAAGTTGTGAAGAAGGAACTTTGCCGCTGGCATCAAGCTCAGCTACACCACTGTTCGCTCCTTTCAATGCAGCATTCAATGGAGTATAACCAAGAGCAGTGGTAACATTGCTGCTTGTAATCTCGCTTCTAATCGTAGCAGATGACTTATTGTCAACGTTGCCAAGTCCAACATCACCTTTTGCAAGAGTAACAGCTCCGGTTTTCCCAGCGACGCTTGTAACAGGCTTGGAATCTGTCCACGGAACATTAACCGAAAGATAACCAGACTTATCCTGAACAACAGGATATTGACGGCCGGAAGTGTTAGAAGCGTCAGCTGAATCGTTGGTTGCAGCTGTTTCAGTTTTCAACTTGGCTTTAATTGTGCCGCTATTGGTAATTGTGCCGCCAGTAAGTCCAACACCTGTTGCAACAGATGTGACTGTGCCTGTATTGGTTGTCTTGGCATTCCAGATAGCTTTTTCGCCTGTGGTAACAAGAGATACTTCTGTCCCTCCGCTGGCGGCAGCCTTACTGGAATATGTTGTGTTATTGTCAGGAATTGTTATTGTAGTTTCTGAGCCGTCGGAACCAGACAATGTAAACTTATGACCATCTGTACTATCTTGCGTAATTGAATAAGTTGTATTTGTATTGGTGGGTACAGCCCACGTACCGTCTCCACGGAAGAACTTTCCTTGGTTTCCTTTGCCCGGTGCTGGAACATATCCCGCTGTACCATCAGTCGACGCAGAAGCACCAACAAATGCTACCCATGTGTCATGATCTCTTTGTGTAAACGTTCCAGTAGTATCATCTAGGCAAGTATACGTAAAAGTTTGACCTGATCTTGTAATACTCTTAATCGCTTTGGATTGATCATAGTTTTTAACATTTCCAATGCCAAGAGAACTTAATGTGTAAGTATGATCATTGTCAGGAATTATAATAGTTGTAGTTGAACCATCTGATCCGGATAAAGTAAACTTATGCCCATCAGTTTCATCTTGAGAAATAGTGTAGGTTGTGTTATTGTCGGTTGTTTTATAGCCTTTTCCTTCAACAAAGCTTGCAACAGCTTGAGACGTAGGAAGATTTGCACTGGTCGAAGCAGCCGCAATAGAAGTATCCACACCTTTTGCAGCAGCCGCACCAATCGTACCAAGATCACTTACTTGAGACTTCGTGATTGAAATATCTCCGAATGTAGCAGAAACGTTACCGTTTTCCTGAGAGAGAGAGGTGATTGTTTTACCAACTCCACCCATTCCGATCTCACCGCCGTCTAATGCATTGATGGCATTTTTAACAGTGGCAACAGTAGCCGCCTTATTTGTTGAAGCATTATACGTTCCATCAAAAGTATATGTTGTATCTTGAGCTGGAATACCAAGAGCTGTAATATCTCCTTTCGTTACTGCAGTTGCGTTAGTAACGTGACCTTCGCTATTGGTTGTAATCTTGTAAAGACCAGCGGTGTAAGCAGACCCTTTAGCTGTAGCATGACTATATGCGGAGTCCCCATAGTCACCACGGAATGCGGTACTGGACGTTGTTCCTAATGCAAGAGATGCACTGATCTCAACATACGTACTTCCACTCCAACGATATGTTTTATTGTCTGCAAGATTAACGTAGATCTTTCCGGCTTCTCCTGTAAGGGGAAAATTGTCTCTAGAAGAGAATTCTAAAACATCATCTACGTAAGAAGGTAATTGAGAAGATGGAACTTTACCGTTTTCGTCCAATTCAGCTAAACCGCTGGCCGCGCCTTTTAAAGATACGTTCAATTTACCACTAATATCCTGATGCTCAGTAATAACATTTCCCAGATTTACAACACCAGCAGTGCCTTTTGAAACACCGTTCATAGTGATTCCTGTGATCGTACCTTTATTCGCCGTTGCGTTCTCTGCAATTCCGTCAAGTTTCGACTTGTCTTCTGCAGACATTAATCCATGGGTTGATTGAGTAGCGTCAGAATAAGTCGTATTATTATCTGGAATAGTAATAGTCGTTGGAGTACCAACTGACGGAGTTAAGGTAATAACGTGTCCGTCTGTCTGGTTTTGCGTTAATGTGTACGTAGTATCATTGTCTGTTGTTCGGTATCCTTTTCCTTCAACAAATGCAGCAACTGCTTCTGAAGTTGGAATGTTGCTACTGGTAGAAGCAGCATTGATAGACGTGTCAACATTTTTTGCAGCAGCCTGTCCTAAAACTGGAAAATCTCTTATTTGAGATCGGACAATACTGATATCGTCAAACTCTGCCGAGACATTTCCGTTTGACTGTGTGAGAGAGGTGATGGTCTTTCCTAATCCCGGTTCTCCAATTACTCCGCCATCGAGAGAGTTGATTGCATTAGTCACCGTATTAACTGTAGCTATTTTATTAGTCGAAGGATTATACGTTCCATCAAATTCATAGGTTGTTTCTGGAGGAAGTTGACTTGCGGGTACTTTTCCCTCTGCGTTTAAGGAAGCTACACCATTTGCTGTGCCAACCTTGCTGTTGTCAACTTTTTCATCTAACGCATCTTGAACACCTTCTACTACCGCTTCGATGACAGTATTGTCAGGGTAATTGTTAAGCTGTTGGGAGAAATAAGTCAGCCCGCGAGAATCCAGAAATTTTTTTGTGTTTGTCGCCTTGTAAGGCATCTTTATTCACTCCTTAGAAAGGAGGAGCGAGTTTCAATTCTCGCTCCTCCGCAGTAAAATTAAGGCGTAACAGCATCAGCAATAGCTGCATCAATTTCAGCGTTAGTGAGAGCTTGAATTGCTTCATACGCATCAGAAGCATACTGCTTTACTCCGAAGACAGTTGCAGTAGAAGCAGTATCCGCGTTCGTGCCAAGCACAGCTGCAGCAGAACCAGCCGCATCAAAGTCGGAGGCAGCAGCGTAAGCCGCAGTGCCAAGACCATGTACGGCCACTTCAGTGCCGTCTACGTCAATCGTGCCGTTAGTTGCACCTTCTGTAATAGCTTGTACCGCTGTGCTCGCTTTGTTTAAAGCAGTTCTGATTGCAGGAACAAGCTTCTGCGCGGTAATACTATCGTCCGTAACGCTGGCAGTGACTACATGAGTAGACGGATCGATATGAATAAAGACCATGTCTCCTGTCTGAGAGCCAGAGGTGACATACTCGATCAGCGTGCTGACATTGATATACAGATCGCTGCTATCAGCATTGGCTAACACCAGATGGATATAAGTTCCGGCAGGACCCCAGGCACCAGCAGTGCTCTTGGTTTCTACCGTACCACTCTGTACGACCATGTCCTTCGGAATATTAATGGCCGCACCGACGCTTTCGGGAGTTCCACTTCCAACAGGTGTTTTGGTTAAATGATACACGGCTGCGTAATCGGAAGACGTAGTGTCTTTCACGACGTTATAAGTATAAGCTTCACCAGGGGCCTGCTGAGCAACGTATAGACCTTTGTTGCCCGTAGTCTTGAGTTGCAGTGCGTTATCAGGCTCAGCTGAGATAACAATAGAGATTTCGTTGTTGTTGGATACGCTCACCGCATCGTTACCAGCAACAACGTTATCAAGTTTACTATCATAACGTTGCTTGATTCTATCCCAAAGATGGCCTGTGCCTACAGCGTCAAGAAACTTTTTGCCTGAAATAGTCACATAAGGCATATAGTTCACTCCTTTACATAGTTTGAGGAGGGTTGCCAGCTAAGACAGCCCTCCATTGAGTTACTGAAACTTCTTCAATAGAAGTTCAATTTGTTTCTGTTGTTCTGCGATGATTTCACGCATCTGTGCAATCGTTAAAGGCTTTTCTTCTTCCTCTGGTTCATGACGTTCTTGTACAACAATAGGCTCATGAACAGGTTCTTCCACAATCGGTTCACCTTCGATTAGCATTTCTTTCAGATCTTCATATTCAGTTTCGTCAATAATCACAATTGAAGCATTTTCATATTGAATATCACCGTCAGAAGTCTTCAGCCAGTTATCTTTGTAGATATTTTTTTCGTCGAACGATTGCACAAACTGACCGTTGTCTACATCGCAGATGAATAATCTATGTTTCTTCGTGTTCCACTTAAGGAACACTGAACCAACACTGACTACAGTGTTATCTTGGATTACTTTAAAATAAGCCATTTTAGCTCACGCTCCTTACAGTGAGAACATTAAGACAATGCCTTGCATTTGATATGCACCGTTTGTGTCCCATTGCATAGTAAGATAAGACACGCTACCTTGAGGTTGCACGTAATATTGAGCATACATATTATTATTGTTAGTATAGCTTGTTCTTGTCCAATACTTTACAGAACGGATCCATAAGCCGCCTTGAGTACCTTGTGCGACGATGTTATTATATGAATCATCTGTATATCGACCACCATAATACCCATGCTTTGCAGCCGTTTCTTCGGAAACATAAACATACTTTCTATCAGGATGGTTAGACGGAGCCCATACATCACCCTCACGAACTGTACGAGTATCTGTATAAAGCGTAGGATCGCTTGTGTCTGTAAAGATCTGAGAACCTTCAGAATTAATTATTCCCATAAACTTAGCACGAGAATTGTTGTCAGTAAACCAACTAACTTGTCTACTTTCCGAACTGATTAATCCAGACGGAACATTCATCATATCCGCATAAGAAGGAATATATAGCTTATCAGTCGTGTACTCAAGATTATTAGGATTGTCTGAACCGCCTTTTGTTACGACGCTAACTGGTTTAATAACAGATTGCCAAGTATACGGAAGCGCATTAAAACATCTCGTATTAATAAAATTACGAGCAAGAGAATTCTTCCAACCGCCTTCTGTTGAGGCACCACTTCCAGAATATTGGTACATCTCATAGAACAGCGACAGAGGGGCGTTGGCAATAAACGAAGCACCATCCATAAGGCCTGTACTATCATCTTTGTTATATAAATCGTGTCCACGATAATGCATTCTCCATGTTTCATGAGGCCACTCGGCGAGTTCTCTTACAGTTTTACTTCCAAGATCGTCGTACCAAATCTTACACCAGTGAATCCAACCTTTAGCAGGGAATCTTTGACCTTGTTCTCTATAAGCCATCGCTCCAAATGACAACACTGAATCTGTAGTTGTTTCTGCAGCTCTTGGAATTTCTGCAAAATATATTGAAGCATTATATCCGTCGTATCTTGGAACCTGATACGTATCTGGTGGCATGTCGTCTCCACCATATTCATCCGAATGTGTTACATACCGGCCGGGATTGCTCGATGCAACAAGAAGGTTCTTAGATCCCTTTCTGTGCCTTAAAACAAGCATGCTACGATTCAAACCGTGAGACACAGTAGCAGTTTGATCACCCCACAAAACTTGTACACTTTCATTTTCCTCGGTGTTATTAGAAAGATAATAGTGAACTCTAAAACCTTCTTGTGTTCCGCTAGAGTCACAGCAGCTAATCAGCGTAGCGTTTGTTGTGTTGTCACAAAACTCATAGTCAATAGCCAACGTAAACGTAGGAGCATCTTCATCGAACAATTTGATATCATTGAACTTAAGAATCTCATTGCCGTTGAAATATCTTTCTTGAAGCAGAACTTGAGATTCCACATTGGAGAATTCAAAATCCTTACCAACCTGAATATCCACATAATCTTCTTCTTCAAAAAATTCATCGGCACGATAATTCTTTGTAATACCATAGATCTGAGCAACATTCATATCTTTCAGATTAGCTGTCAAATTGCTGATCGAGCCTTGCTCCCACAGAGCATATACATCAATATCGCCTTTAACAAATCCTGTAGACTTATCCCAGCCTTTGAATACCTTAAATACACCTGCAACTTCTTCGTCTGTCAGAGTCGGAAGTCCAATCGTTCCTTCGGGATCGTAAATGGCTTCTTCGCCATATTTAACTCCGGTACGTTCATCATACATCGTACCACCGACTTTATCGTACCATCTAACCGTGTACGTAAGATCTTCTGTTGAATATGTAGCTGTTACAGTCTTGTTGGCTGTAACATTACCGCCAAGGTTAGACCAGCCTGTGAATGTATATCTATACTGTCCAACAGGATCGATATAAGTAGGTGTATCGATATCAGAAGGAATAGGATTATAAGCCTGACTATTCAAGTCGACATACTGAATATAATCATTTCCGCTTCTGTCTTTAATTGCAGAACCGTCTACGTTCAGGAAAGTGACTTCGAAGTATGGAATAAGAGAATTGTAATTAATCGTCAGGTCACCATAGTGCCAACGTTTGTTGTTTTCGTCGAGGTTATCCTCAACAGGACCAACACCCCATACAGCATTAACCTGTTCAAGTTTCTTCTTGGACAGAGTCGTAACATTGATCACACCCGTAATAACAGGAGCGTTCTGCTCTTCCCAAAGGTTATTATAGCCGCGCCAGGTAGTGGCAATCTTGGAGATAACATCCAGATTATCGAACGTCCAGTTTACATTGATCGCACGAATGCGTCTGGTTGCAACCTGATCGGAATTAACAGCCTGAATCAGATATCCACGAATCGCTTCAGATACAATATTGTTGCAATTCTCAAGCTGAATAGACACCAGATTGTTACCGCTCTCCATTGTAAATTGTTCAACATTCAACAAGTTGTGAGCAAACAATCCGGTGCATGCATTCAGTTGCACACTTCTCAACGGAGAGAAAGACGGAAGTGTAATCAGACCTGTGTTAGTATTCCGTGTATCCAATGTTTCAAGCTCTACGTTTGGAGAAAGATCAAGAGCATCTGTGAAGTTCTGAATATTTCTGATCGAGAAATCCTTCAGAAGCGTAGAAGGAATGGTAACGCCTGTGCCAGAAGGCCAAGCCGTGTTCACTTCTTCGCCGCCGAGGATTGCCTCCATCAGTTTAGCTGCACCGGATGCGGAGAACGTACTGTTCTGTGTATTGTTCAACGGACGGATATACTGAATCAGACGGTCAGGAGTTATATACATTGTGGTGTTATTACCAACGGAAACGTTATCAAAGATAACTTCCTGTCCAGCGTTAATCTTCTTCGTACCGACTCTGTTATCGTCCGCAACAATCGTAATATACGTCTTTGCGTATACTTTGATCGCGTAATTACGTTTACTGGCTTCACCGTTCGTTCTGAACTGCGTAGAGTTAGATTTAGAATAATAGCCGTATTTACCATCCATATAAGCCGTTTGATAAGTAAGGAATTGTTTTCTCCAATAAATCTTGGACCCCTGAAGACGAGGAAGATAAGAGTCGTCATAACTCAACGTGTCTTCTCCGAGGATAACGCCAGTCGTCTTATAAGGAGCGATATATTTGTTGTAGGCGTCAATGATCATAGCCGCATGAGGACGAAGATCTTGATAAGTATTCCATTTATCGGCAATGTTCTGAGAAGCCCAAGCGCCTGCACTCCTCAATGAGACATACAGATTAGACAATTCAGTTTGGAATTCTTTCTGAATGTTCACCCAGATCGGGTTGGTTGCAGCGTTAAAGTACTGTCTGCCGGTAGGCGTACCATCTACAGTATCGCCGAAGTCAAGGCCATAATCGCCCAACGGTTTACCGTCGTTATCGGCAGCCAGAATGGTATCCATATCGTAGGCACATTTAATGTTCCAAAGATACTTCTGTTCACCTTCATCCCAGTCGTAAGAATAGAAAGTGTTTTTGCTGACATTATCGTAACAAGCAAAATATTCAATGAACAGGAAGTGATAGAGCATGGAATTAACAGCAAAATAGTTGTGCATTTCACGCTTAAACTTGGCACTGTCGTTAATTGTGGAAACTACCCATGCTACAAGAGCATCCCATGCCGCAACGACTTCGTCTTTGTCTTCAGAGGCCGGAACCATTCTCCATTCAAAATGCTTCGTAGTTACCGTTTTACCGTCCACAACAGCCGAGGTTTCCCAGCGTCCGTCTCCGTCATCCGCATCGGGGTTGAATACTGCTTCCTTGCTTCTAAACCGCTGAGGTTCAGTGTCGTTACCGGAGACTTCGATACAAGCCTTAGTGGGATGATCACCAGATCCATCTTGACCAAACACTGCTTTGTTCTTCTTACTGTTGCAAAGATCGCCCATCGCATAAAGAACAGTCTCTTCAGGCTTGATCTCGAGCGAGCTGAACCATTTCGTTTCATTGCTGTTATTTGTAATAAACACAGCACAAGGCTTACCTTCAACAGAGTCACGTACACCCGGCCTTGTTCTGGGTTCGGTAATGTACGGCTGATAAGTATTGTACCAGTCGACTGCGTTAATATTGTTAGCATTCTCAGAAGAAGCAACATTAACCTTGATATTCAGATAGTTAACGGGAATTGCGTTCTCAGAAATCTTATACTTCTTGCCAGTCTTCTTGAAGTCAATATCCATATTTAGAGAAGATCGACCATAAGCAGCAGAAGACGTACCCTGCACTTTAAATACAGTCCCGTCGTTACCGGACAATTCGAGTACGTTAGAGCCGTCAGTGATCCTGACATCGGCAGTAACCGGGTCGGACTTGTTCAGCGTCATTCTGGGCGCAGAAATCTCGATGATTGTGAGATCCGGAGAAGCAGTATGAAGTACAGCAGGAGTGATCCTTTCATTTTGATCCAAGATTGTATTCTTGGTGTAACGATCTACCTTTTCTAAAGTGGTATTGCCACATGATACATAGTTCTGAATCATGTTTGCCTTAGATAAAGCAGAAGCATAAATTCTGATTCCGTATACCCATACGTCACAATGTTCAGAACCAATAACCAGCTGTCCTTCATCCTGAACAAGCATGTTGTTGGAATACTTGATCGCTCCGGAAGGAATACCATCCAACCACACGGTAGCAAGCCGCTGAGTTCCTTCACTTGCAACTTCAACGAGAATAGACATGTCAATACGGGTATCTTCACTGTATCTGAACTCGTTGCCAACGACATTGTTCAGTCTTAATTCACCGTTATTGGATTTCAGAATAATGCCTTTGGATTGCTGGTCGTTCAGTTCGTACATAGCAACAGCATCGTACTGATCGCTATTTGTAACACGGAAAGAAATATCGATTGTCTTTCCGTTCGTGTCTCTGTCTTCAAACAATCCACGAGGAAGTCTAGCCGTATTGCCTTTCTTAACAACAAAAGCAATTGCTCCATTTTCGTCTGTCTTGAATCCACCATTGACCCAGTCAAAAGGAATCTTATCAGACTCCTGAATAGCCGTGTCATAGTTATTAAAGATGAGACCTCCAAACTCTTCTCTGTCTGCGTCGGAATTATCGTGTCCAAGAGGATCTAAGACATAGAGCAAACTGTCATCAGAATAGTAGCTCAGGTTATAACTCACAGCCGCAACATTCAACACTGTCGTTGTGGAAGCCGTGCCGCATCGTAAGACCACGTTGATCGTTCCATATTCAGAGGGAGAGTATTGATATTTTCTGAGTTCTCGTCTTGCAGAAATAGAAACAGGATTGCCAGATCCAACCTGAATCGTACAATTGGCTGTTTCGTTATTTGGATCGAATACAAAGTAATAGATATCCACAAGGTCGTACTGATTGCAATTAATTGAAGATGATTCAAATGCGACAACAGGAGAGGTCACACCTGTACCCCAGATAAGAGTATAGTGAATATCATCGGCTTTGTCGTCAGGATCTTCAGTAGAAGCCATGCTCGCTGTAATAACGTTTACGCCGGGGACGAACACCTCTTTGTTCAACAATACAGTAAGAGTCATACTGCCGTTGACCTGACGTGTAATCGTAGTTTCATTTACGGTAATTGTCACGTTATTTGTTGAGTTTCCTTCAGCCGATACGTTAATCGGAACATAAATGTTGGTATTGGAATTATTCAGCATGATTGCGTCAATTGAACTACCCCATTCAATGCTGAAAGCAACACACTCAATATTCCACTTTCTGGTTAACGACGCTCCGCCGACGCTTGTAATTCTGGCTTCAACAGTATTTCTGACAGAAGGCGTAAGATCGTTCTGAACATTTCTGGAGAAAGACGAGCCGCTGATATCGCTGCTTGTTCCAACCACTTTGTTGTTAACAAGCCATGTTACAGAGATATCCGTATCGTCAGAAGCCGTGGCTGTGAAGCTGAATGTAGCAGGCTTTCCGTTTCGAACAGTACTCGGTCTTACAACATTAGACAAAGCGATAGTCGCAACAGCACCGCCGCCGCCTCCACCAGCTGGAAGCTGAATAGGAGTATAAATATCGTTCGACAGCGGTGTTCCATTCTTGGAAAGAATTAGATAGTTGTTTTCATCTACGGTACCGCCATTGAAATCCAATCCAGTGCCAATTGTAGTTGTTGAGTTATTGTCGTAACGTACGTTGATTCCACCCTCAGATGGCGTGACTTCACGTACAAAGTTACCAAAGTTATTCAGACGATCATTAAGCGTCGAAACGGTCTCAGAAAGTCCGCTCACATCGGAAGAAGAAGCAGCACCAATGTTGGCTCTTGCCTGTACCTTTTCCGTTCCTTCGAGTTCCTGAGATTCATCGTAACGAACATAACCATCCAGCGAAGGAATTTCACTCGCAGAAATCGCTCCGATATTCTGTCTGGCCTGAAGCTTCTGTGCTTCGCTTAATGTCTGTTGGATATACTTAATACTCTCAGGAGACGAAATGCTGACATATTCATCTTCTTCCCAACGGAACATGTTATTTGTAGACTTATCGATATAAATCTTATTAGACTCACCCGTTTCAGGAAATGCTTCCTGATTAGCATATTCGTGTACTTCATACACATCAGAAGGAACTTGAGTGCTTACGAGTTTGCCTGTAGCGTCAAGCTGAGCCACGCCTTCATTTGCACCGTACTTTGATTCAATATCGGTTTTAAGTTTTCCTTTGAATCGTTCCAGATTTTCCAAAGTAATAAGTATTGGCATGAATCTTCATCTCCTTTCATTAAGTATTTTCAAACATCGCATCGATTTGAGCGTCGGTTGCAACAACAGGCTCAAACGTAAGTTCGTCAATGTATTGTTTGATAGTCTTACTGTTGTTGACAGCAATTTCAATATCGTCGCCGCGAACAACAACCACGCCTGTTTTACCGTTGACAGAGCTGATTTCAACAGAGCTGTCTATTCCAACATATGAAACACTATACAAAGTACTTGTGGTTCCATCTACCCATCGAAGAACAACTCTCGTCCATACGTATTGCCCTTGTTGCGGGTTTGGAAGATTGCTCCATGTTCCGCCGCTTGGTGGATTGGTTCCACTCGTAGAATTCTGATAAGAAACGCTTGCAGTTGCGCCCTTATCGGTTGCTGCCATGTTTACAATAGCCCGAATCCATTCGGATTCAGTCCCTTCATAGCCGTTCTCAACGGCAATTGGATATAAAGTAACATATCCCAGTTCAACAATTCTGCTGTTGGCATATTCGGCATAAAGCATACCGCTTTCGTTATTATCGCCTCCGCTTCCGTCACCGATCCACACACGTTTCACGTCACGGTATACAGACAAGAATTCTTTGAATGTGGGATAGAATTCATAAACTCCATTTCCGTTCATTGTTAACGCACAACCTCTCTATAATGTTGTATACCGTTTTCACCTTTGATCTCCACACTGGAGCAGCGTGAACCGGATGTAAACAGTACATTGAGTTGTACTGTATAACTGTAACCATCATCAAACAACAGGGATTCTTCCTGAGAAAGTTCTACAGAAAACTGACTGTTTGTTCCTGTTGCATCTTGAGTTATGTCGATAGGGTAAGCTGTTTTATTCAGAATAATTCGGTCATTCTGATAATAGGTAACAATAATTTTATCGACCTCTTCACCGGTAAACGGAATATGAAATTGATGAACGATAGTTTCGCCAGGAATAAACATCTTTTCCGCTTCCTTTCTTTGAAAGATAATATTGATTCTATATAACAGGTATTACTGCAATATTTCATCCAGCTCTTCTATTGTGATAGGCTGAAGTGAAGCATCGCCTTCAATACCTAAATCTTCAAGAGTTAGATTTCCGACAACTTCGACACCGTTAATCACCGGCTTGTTAGTTAGTTTTTCGTAGTCTGAAGTGCCGGTGCCACCACCCGTCGCTACAGGAGTAGCGAGGGTGAGCGTATGATAATTTCCCTTGCGAATAGATTGAGTGTCAGGCTTATACATCCACTCACCCCCTTTTATTTATTCATTTTCGTTAAAGGTAATTTCTTCAGTTAGAATAAAATCACCAACAAAAGTTTCTTTAAGCTGATCTTCATAAACAAATTGGATGTCAAACTTGTAATTTCCATAGGTCATATTCGCAGTGTCTTCTGGTTCGATTTTTACTTGATATTCACCAAGATTCACTTTCGTAATGCCGCCGGTACTCAGACGTTCCTGAAATTGGAAAGGACGTTCTTTGGAAGTCTTCTTGACAGTAAAATACACTTCCGTAAAATCAATATCAGTCTGAGTGCCATCAGGATTATTCACAATAAATCGAACCAGTCTAATATCGCCTCGCGGCATTCTAATCATCATCTTGGTTCATCTCCTTTACCAGCGGCGCTCTTCTGGATACATCGGATAGTTCATAGGATAGTGTCCAGACATATCCGGCCCATTCTCTCTGCTTCGACGCATCGCATAAGAGTTATCCATATAAGAGTTATTTCCATAGGAATTGTTTCCATAGGAACCATTCATATAAGAGCCGCTGTTCATAGCATAAGAATTATTGTTATATTGGCCCATTTCACTTTGTTTCATAGCCATATAAGTCGCAAGGCTTTTCATTGCGTGAGCAAGCAGATCAATCTTGCGAAGATCTCCTTCACTCATTTCAGCCCCGGTGCGATACTTTTCTTCAAGGAGTTCCAGTTCTTTGCAGAGCTTGTTTTCAAGAATCATATATCTCTTATCCATAGTTCAACACTCCTTTACGCCAGACGAGTTACTTCAACATTAAGATTGCGGAGATTTAACGCTGGAGCAACAGCCGCAGGAGTTGCACCTACAGATGCGTTCTCGACAGCCACCGTATAGCAGCATCCAACAGGAACATCTACAATAGCGAAATTGGAAACACTCCAGTAAGCATCAGCAACCGTAGGAGTCGCAGCCGCAATGCTTGCCTGATCAATTTCACCGCCAATGGCAACAGCAAGCTGAATCTCACCAACGGTGCCATCGGTCGGAACAGCAATATTCCCAGCATAAGCGACACGATACCGTGCAAAGCGTCCGCATGGATTGTTAACAATGCCGCGAAGAGTTAAGATGCCAGAGCCGGGACGATGGATAACATTTCCACGGTTACAACCAATGTTGTCGTCTAAAAGAGCAGAAGCACCCGGTTGTACAAGTTGTACAGGAATATAATTGTATTGAGCCATAATATTTCATCCTTTCAAAATGTTAAAAGATAAGACAACGTCTTAAAATGAAAGAGATGAAGGGAGACCTATTATGTTAGGCCTCCCTTCAACGAAATCACATATTGCCACAACCGCAGCCAAAGTTCTGATTGCAGCAAGCAGGATTCTGAACTACGTAAGCAGGACGCGGAGTCGGAGCGAGATACTGCTCAAGCGCCGTCGTCTGAGCTTCGTTATTAGCCAGAATCGCAGCGGTCTGAGCACCCTGAGAAGCCGCAAACCGAAGAGCCTGATTGGCATTCTGCTCAGCCGTGAGCTGACTCTGCAGGGCACGAAGCTGGCCTTCATAATTCTGCTTAACGCCATCCAGTTCAAGCTGGCAAAGCTTGTCAAGGATCTTCTGATTATTATCATCACAATTGGCGCGAGTGTTGGCGGACTCAGTTGCGATGGTATACTTAACGTCAGCAGTTGCTGCACGATTCTCGCAGAAACCATTCTGCAGAGCAAGCTGAGTAGCAAAATTCTGGTTCATGTCCGCCATCTGACGGCTATTAGCAGAAATTTCGGCCTGAGCAAAACCATTGGTTAAGGAATTCTGAATGCCAGTGATCCCGTTCATAACTGCATTCTGGTCGAATCCACGCTGCACTTCGGAATACGCACCGTTGTTGCCGAAACCACCGAATCCATTGCCGCCCCATCCGAACATTGCCATCCAGATGAGGAGGAACCAGAGACCGTTTCCGCCAAACATATCATTGCCATATCCACCATAAGCGGGAGCCACGGGCATATACATTCCATTGCCATTTTCAGTCATCATAATAAATCGCTCCTATTCTAGATATTTACTTTGTAAACAAAGTAGGGATTTAGCATTTGCTTACTTAACACGGCAAATACCGAAAGCGTGCCGAATTCTATTGCTTAATAACAACCTGTTAATTAAGATAAAATTCGTATGAAATTAAAAAGAACGCTACGAGCACAAGTCTCGTAGCGTAGTAATATTTCCAATCTCTCCTTAGATTTAATTACGTGTAGCGCTATACGTAATTTCATTATTCGTTTCTGAACGAGATGAGGGATGGAAATAGAACTCAATTTTACCCACATCTTACGAGTTCTGCTTTTATTGCAGCGGAGATTAGACGTGTTCAACTCCCAAAAAATAATTTTACAATCGTCTGATGCTGTATTCTTGTAATATAACAAGTATTAAAAAGTACAACTTTATACTTCGTTATATAGCAATTAAACATGTTTTATTCTTTTACGATATAAGTCCCTCCAAAGTAGAGCCTTTTTGATGTGGTAGCACCATTTAGAGTATAAATTGATACTTGCCCGTCATTATTAATACTAATAGTAACGCAGGTTCCTCCAATATTTCCGGTTACAAATGTTCTATCTTTCGGACGATCTCCTTCTGGCAACGTTGCGATCGTTTCGTCCTCGGCGTGTACCCTGCTCACGCCTTGAAAGGATACGGAACGGATTCTTCCTGATCGCATTATAATTCCATTCGCTCCGCTTTCATCTGTTGAGACATAGTTTGTAAAGCTATTCCAGTCATAGGCCAAATTGCTATTTAACGCAGTAACGGCCGCACCTAAAGCAGTTCCGCCAGATGAATCAGCATTACAGTTAACATATATATCTCCTTTTAATCTCTCGTTACCATACCAATCTAACGTTCGTGCATTGGAACGATTAGAATCGTTTGATCCATTTCCAACCATTTCAATATATGTGCCAGTTGAATTCGTGTTATTCGGATTTGGATCTGGAACGTTTAATTTTCCAAATACATGTTGATAACGATGAGAACTGATTGTGGAATAACCCTCTACGTGAGAATAATTGCCGTTTGCCTCAGAAGAGTTTCCTTCTGCGTGAGAACATGTACCTACAGCTTTTGTTTGATATCCTTCTGCGTGAGCTGTGTCGCCGGATGCAGTACTTTCATGGCCTTCTGCATGCGAATAATTTCCAGATGCGGTTGTTGTATATCCTTCGGCGTGCGCTGCATTACCAGAGGCAACGCTTTGCATTCCTTCTGCGTGACTAGCAATTTCGGATGCTGTTGATGACGATCCTTCTGCATGAGAACCGCCCGCTGTTGCCTTCGCACCATTCCCTATAGAAAACGAATACATACCTGACGCTTCTACATTAGTTCCTATTGCGACACTATTCGTCCCGACCGTTGTCGAAGCTGCTCTTCCCATGCTGATGCTTCCTGTAAATACAGGACTTGCCGTAGGAGCTTTGTTGTCGTTAAGAATTTTACCTTGCTTAGCAGTTAAGGCTTCCAAAGTAGAGCTGCTTGTAAGTGTATCGTTTAGTGGAATGCTCGCTTTCGTTGCGGTAATTACACCTTGTGCATTTTGGCTTATTGTCTTAATAAATGTGGTAGACGTTCCACTAGCCGATGGATCAGACACGGCACTTTGTGTATTCTTCTTTCCGGAAATATCTTGATGAGCAGTTAAAACTTTTACTCCTCCGCTATACAAACATCCGTCCGTGCCAACATAAGCCGTATTATGAGAGTAAGTTTGAGGATTTGCTGCTTGAGAAGTTGCACCAACTATGTATATTTTCGAAGAAGTATCTGTTGAACCGGCAGTGTTTTTAGTATCAGTTGTCTTATATCCTTTTCCTTCTACAAAAGACGCTACAGCCGCTGAAGTTGGAAGGTTAACACTTGTCGACGATGCGCTAATCGAGGAATCGACTGCTTTTGCAGATGCAGCGTTTAGTGTAAAACCGTCAACAGATCCTCCTGTGAGTAATTCTTTTGTATTTGGATTATAGGTCAATGTGCTTGTCTTTCTAGCGCCTTCTGTTCGGGTCGTATTGTCAGCTGTTCCAGAAAATAAAACTTCATAATCTGCGTCTGTCGCAGTTGCAGTTTGCGTAACGCTGTTATTCGTATCGCTTCCAGGAATCCCCAGCGCAGTAATATCAGCCTTGGCTACTGCTGTTGCCGCTGTCACATGGCCTTGCGCATTCGTTGTGATTTTATATAATCCAGAAGTGAAAGCACTACCTGAAGCCGCAGCATGATCATATGCCGTTTTGCCACGGTCGCCACGGTATGCTGTCGAGCTTGTTTCGCCTAAAGCTAATGAAGCAGATATCTCAACGTATGCAGAACCAGACCATCGATAAGTTTTATTGGTATCTTTAGCTACATATATTTTTCCTGTTTCGCCTGTAGCTGGGAAATCGCTTTGTTTTGCATACTCAAGCACGTCATCAACATAGCTTGGCAATTGGCTGGATGGAACCTTTCCTGAAGAATCGAGTTCCGCTAATCCATTTGCAGCGCCCTTTAATGTTGTGTTTAATTTCTTGGAAAATAAATTATCTAATAGTCCTTTAAACGTTTGTAGTCCATGTGTATCAAGGAAAGCCATATTTACCCTCCTTTCTCAGTAATGTGGTATTTGATGCATGATGTTTTGAATCTGCTCGTTTGATATATGTCTTGTTTGTTGTAAATATTGAAGTATTTGATTTGGATTGTTTTGAGCATACGCGGGAATATCCGGAAACGCCTGCATAATAACTTGCATAGGATAATGCATAGCCTGCATAACCTGATTTACTCTTTGCATAGGATTCATAGGATAAAATGCGGCAGGACGATTATTCGGATACTGCATTTGTGCATTATATAGAGGATTCATTAGTTTCCACCCCGAGTTCTGGAAGAAGTTCCAATGTTCTGAATTGTCTGGGAAAGATTATGAATTTCTTCTTTCAACATGTCAAAGTCTTGGCGGGTAACAAACTGGTTGTTGTCTCCGGAGATATTGCCCGGAAGCAAAGCAGGATTAGTTCTTTCTTTGATTTCATAATCCAATTCCTGCATTTGATTAGGCATGCCCATATTATTCCAGCTTTTCAGCCAGATCTTCTTTTCGCTATTGTCCCAAAGAGCAATAGGAGTTTCAGGCGGCCAGCCTTGCGGCATCTGAAAAGCCTTGGCTCCAACTTCACCATCTACCCATTCCATAGATTTGATGTTGCTCGTATAAGACTGAGCCTGAGGATAAGCATAAGGATATTGAGAGTAGTAAGGATTGTAATTATTGTACGCCATTGTAAATCACCTCATTATTTTATTCTCCAGAAAAATGATGCTAATTCCTGACCAGAATCCCAGCTGTCCCAATAGTTTCCATTAATAATAGCGACCGCATGAGATCCCGTTCCAATGATGTAAGTACCGTTCGGAAATTCCCGCGTAAAACCTTCAATCGTTATGCAAGAAGGACAGGACGCAGGAAGCAAAAAAGGCTCGAAACCTTTGAGATATAAGTAGTGCCCCCAGACCGTATCAGCTGAGGGCATGTTAAAATCATTTCTTGCAACCGTATACAATTCATCAAATGTTTGAATCCAAGGTTGATTCAAAGCGATTGATATTGCACGGACTACACAATCCGGTACTTCTTTTTTAGCCGGATTAGGATTAGCTTTAATCCACATATTCCACTTCCTTCCTGCGTCTTGTGATTCATTCTGCTGGAGGTAAAAACTCTAAGAAATCTTCTAACGGTTCTGTAATTTTGTAGGTAATACCGTCTGCAAATGCAATCTGAAGTTTCTTCCATTCGCCGAGTTCAATCTCTAAATTGCCTATCTCGTTTATATCGGCAATATACTCAGGAATCTTTTCTTGCTTAAGCTTTCCGTTTTCATCGGCAAATTCAGAATACTTTTTACGAATTGTTTCCTCTTGTTCCATTTGAAATTCGATATGTGGACGCAAGAAATGACGTAATTGATAAACCGCCCACTGTTCTTTCTTTGTAATCGCGCAATTGGATAATTCTTCTGTTGCTTTATAAGCTTGAATAATCTTAAACTGTTTCATGATTATGTCCTTTCTACCTTCAATAATTTAACTAACTACTTTCCATAATTCCATAGCATTACTACCATAAGAATGCCATTCTCCATTTACTTGGAATCCCCAATACCGAAGTCCAGCAGACTCATACTCACTGCTGGAACCGCCTCCGCCTGCATAATAACCTTCTAAATATGAATTTGCACATGCGTCAGATGCATCAGCAAGAATGTATATTAACGTTCCGCCATCACTGTCTAGTATGCTAATATAAGATTTATGAGATGATGCTTCAAGGTCGCTTTTGATATCTGCGTCAGTTTTATCTCTTGTCATTTTACCTGATCTATTTGATTTCACAGTTGTAGATGTTGCCCTATCAATCATGTCGACTATATATTCGCCGTTGCTCCATTGACCACTTAAATCAAAGGAGGCGGCAGTCTTAAAATTTATAGTTGTACCATTTGACAACGTAATTACGTTACCATTAACTTTCTTTATCGTGTGATAGTAAAGTTTCCATAACGGATATTGCGTTGTTGAACTTGAAAGATCAATTGTTGATTCAGTTCCGTTTTCATTGAAAACTTTCAAGCTCTTGCACCAAAGGTTGCCGGCTTCATCTACCTTAAAATTTCCGCTGCTAATATTAATCGTACCGCCAGATTCAAGCGTTAATGTCTTGCCACCTGATATTTTAATGCCAGTTGGAGTAAGATAAACACCGCTTGTATCCTGCAAATCAGTAACATAAGCAGATATAGCAGCATCTCTTTGTTCGATAGTACTGTATCCTTTCAGCGTATCGCCTACTGTTTTTATTGATTCTTCTACAGCTTTATCTTTTGCTTCAACTAGTTGCCCATATAAGTTTGCGGTACCGCCACTAAATGGAACACCATTCAATGTCATATTCTCGCAATTTATCTCCAGCGTACCAGAGCTAACGGTAATCTTGTTAGGAGTGAGCGTAATACCAGAATTCGATCCACCTAATGAATCAAAATCAGTCGAACTCAAAATAACTTGCCCTGCAGTATTAACATCAATTCCGGCTACAGTTTTCTTTCCGCCGCTTTTTTCTTCAGTTATTGCTTCCAATGACAAATGGCCATTATCCTGAAGAAGCTGAGTTTTACTTCTCATTTCTGAAGTGTAAGTAGTATATTCTAATTTAAACTGGTTAAAATCAGCATGGAAATAAAAAAGCTGAGAAGTTCCATTTACATCAACAGCATTGTTTTGTAAAGTTAAAGACTTTGCAACTAAGTCTCCCGCAACCTTACAGTTTGAAGCAATCATTGCGCCACCGCTTGTAACTTGGAAAGGATATTCACCACTAAAAGGATTATATTTTCCACCTTGAACGACAATCGTATTATCGACAACAACATTGTTAGCAATCCGATTCAGCCAGAAATCTCCCTTGTGGATACCAGCAGGCTCGATTTCCCAGCCGCCAATTGTTCCTGATTGCGCGGTTAAGACCCCGCCATTTGTCACTATAAAGTTTCCACCACCCAAACTGATACCATCTGTGCCCAGATAAATACCGTTTAGATTCGTGGAATCCAGCGTTGGCATATTATTGTAAATGAAAGATTTTCTACCCGAAGAACCAATTGTGAAAGGAGACGCCAGGCTACCTATGGAAACCGTGCCATTGGTCAAAACGGACACCGAAGAACCAGAATTAATCGTTATGTTGTTTGCAGCGAGAACTCCTATAGTACCTGTTATAGCGTCAATGGTTAATGCTGCGCCAGATATAGTAGATTTCGCTGTTGTTAATTCACTCCCGAGCGTTATACCTTGCCCTAAAACAATATCGCTTGCCGCAATCGTCAAGTGAGACTTTGTACCATCAGCTGAGAATTTAAATGCACCGCCGCCGATATTAATTCCGTCTGTTCCGATATACACGCCATTGGACGTGCTATCTAAACTATTATCTTCACCGGCATGCATATAATGTCTTGTAACACCTTCGGATGTGGCTTTGCCAAGAGTAAACCCAGCGATGTTTCCAGCATCAGCGTTTACCGTTCCTGTAATAGATACAGCATAATTACCTTGCTGATCTTTAGTAATACTGAAATTAGGTGAATCTACAAGAAACTCACTGTTTGCTTGGATACTTAATGTAGAACCAGATTTGATTGCCATGCTCCCGCCAGACTCAAGATTGACAGTGCCGCCTTTAACATTCAGTTCCCCGTTGGATTCGATGTTCATTTTGCCGCCGGGATTGTCGTTGCTTCCAGCTTTAAGATTAATTTCACCGCCAGACAAAACAGATATCGATGCAGGAATCGTTTGCCCTTGTTTATTCATATATCCTGCACGGATATCAATTAAAGCATCTGTAGTGTGAAGCGAACCAGAAGGTCTAAAGCCATCTATCGTAGCGTACAATTCAAGGGCTTTGTTGCTGCCAATTTCCAGCTCCTGACCTACGCTCGCATTAATCTTATCCGTCGTAATAGAACCAGCTTCGATTAATACACCAGACAATAATCCAGTATAAATGGCATCAGCCGTCATCCCGTCACCAGTCATTGTAGAGCGCCATTCCCATTCGCCCCATTTGTCTTTGGTGTTTGATATCATATACCCAGCGCCAGTTAACATCATTGCAGAATTACCATCGGCAGATTCCATAACAATATTGCCTTTGGGATCTGTGTACCAGTTAGATGCACCGCCTTGAAGCAACGTAACATTTGCTTTGATGGCTCCTTCTAGCTTATCGGTTGCCATCTTACCTGAGCCAGATATATTACAAGCTCGTTTATAGACAGACTGATTTGCTTTTGTTTGCTGCGCGACATCCGCGATATGCGAAATAACATCGGTAAAAGAATGCTGATTTAAGAGAGAGAGATTTGTATCAATACTAACTTTAGTTTCCCAAGGCTTATCATAACATTTTTCAATCTTATCGATAAAAGCCCATTCGTCTACGTTAATATCCGGATCAATCAAATGAGCGGCATAAGACATGTTAATATCAGGCCAGTCTGCAATCGATCTGTCATCAGCTGTTAAACCTTGTTCTGAGCCATACAGATCTAAGAATGTAAATGTGTAGTTAGGTTCTGGTCGTGATATTATATCAAGATTTTCTTTTGCGTCAGCATAAAGCTTATCTTCATCGCCTTCAACATAGCTGTCTTTCTGCCACCAGCCTTCTCGATACAGATCACCAAGATCGGTTGCTAGTTGATTGTTTTGGTCTGTTATTTGCTGGGTGACCACATTATACGCAGGTAATCTTTCCAGATATAACTGATCGCTTAACGTCACAAGATTTGGAATTAATTCGTTAATGCCAATTCTGTTTCCTTTTAGAGACAATGTTTCTTCTTTAACTTTTCCGAGAATCTGATACTGTTTTCTTGAAATAAATAGTCTGTTTAAATAATCATGTACTCGCACGTAATGGTCTGACATCGGAATACTGGGACAAACAAATCTTACGTAACGTACTCTTTCCGAAGTTGTAAAATAGCCTGTGTTTTCAAGACCGAAAGAATCCAGATATCTTCTATTGGAGTCATAGAATATAATATAGCTTCCGGACGGAAGATGATAATCGTAGCGCGTACTGTAGTTTAACGTAATATTGTTAGAGCGGACATAGTCTTCAGTATTATATTCGACGTGCGTCGTTCTATCGATCGCACCTTGATTAAATGTGACATTCGAAAGTTCATTAACTAAAGGATAATCAATCGTATCAAACGTTTTAATTTCTGCTTTTACAATATTATCGTTTATTTCGCCTTGAAAAACATTGTTTGATGCAGTATCTAGAATGATTTTCTTTCCAGTTGTTACTACTTGATCTGTTGTAAACGTCCAAATGAAACCATATTCATCCTCAAATGCATAGTTCCCGGGAATCAGATCACCGTACGTAGTATATTCATATCTATCGTATAATCCCTTATATAACATATCGCGTTTTAAACAATAAAACACAACCTTGCTGAAATTATTTGTTAATCTTTGAGCTTCAGCATCTGGAGCATAGTATTTATTGTGACTTGGAATCTGGATTCCACTATCTCCAATTTCAACCCACTGTAAGATCCCGTTTTGTGTCTCTCCGTGATAAAGAAGTTTGGTTCTTGGATTGAAATAATATTCACCAGCCACAACAGTAGGCGGAGTTTCAGACACGTATACTCTTCTCCAAATCGTATCTCCTGCCAAACCGTAGCAGAAGTATAGATTACCAAGAGTTGTTTCGTCCCTGAAAGATCTATAGAACCAGCCGTAACTGTTCTGCACAAGACGATAATCAGGTAACGGATCACTATCCCAGCCAAAATATGTTGGATGGATCTCAGTGACCTGTTTCGTGGTCTGTTGTAGAGTTCGAGTCAAAGCTTCAGCTTCGCTTTCCTTGACGCCGAGTTTGCCACTAATAGAATTTGTACAGTATAAATAGAAATGAGTTCTGTCGATAGGAAAGTTCGAAACATTAACTTCGTTTGTGTTCAACCACACAACCAAAGAATTAGGATCGTCGTTTTCTTTGGCCGAATAAATATAATCTTCTGTGTTGTCATTAACCTTTTTAACATATCCTTTTCTCCACCTAGCGGGGGTCACAGAAGGATTGATTGCATATACAACACTACCAACTCCAGAAACAGGATCGCCATTTTCTTTCAGTTCTTCTGCAACATACCAAGTAAACAGCCGCCTTCTTGGCTCGTCATAATCAGACCTGTACAATACGGGTTGAGAACTATCGAGTATCAGCTTAAGATAATTGCCATCTTCTTCATACCGAATCACGTTAAGTTTTAGAAATCCAGTATTATGTTCCGCAATAACGCTTAATTCGTTCTGTGTTTCAATAACTTGTTCATATATTTCTTCAGCCGATGCTAATAAAGCAGGAGCTGTTCTCTGATATATTGCTATTTTTTGAAGTAAATCATCTGATAACAATCCAACCGAATTATAATATCCAAAATCAGTAATGAACGAGAAGTAGTTTCTAATGTTAGACACAGAAGGAGTCAAGGATGTTCTATTCTCATACTTTGGTTTTTTATATACATGATATGCTTTTTCTTCACGATTATTCCAAACATAAGACATAGACGTAGCATCCAACATAGACCATACAACAGTATCGCCGCCTCGTGCATTTGTGGCATAGAAGTAATACGTTGCTGTTCCATCAGAGAAATAATACTCTCCGTTTCCAGAGATTATCATTGTGTATTCTTTATGCTCGCATCTCTGTAAAGAACAGAGACCTTCCCGATCTCCGTAAGAACCATACGCATAAAGTTTCGTACAGATGTTTTCTGTGTTTAAGGTTCTCTGTATGTTGTGAGCGTTGCGGTCATAATGCAGCTCAAGCACGGGAATATTGTTGTTGACCACTTCTGTCGGAGTTCCGTCATCGTTCAACTCTTCAGAGAACGGGTTCATAGGTAGAACATCCACAGTCATTTCATTCCCATGATAGATCGGCTTTGCATCGAACAGTTCGCACATCGAAGCAATCATCTTGAATGCACCGGTCTTAGCTGATGCAACTAACGATCTGACTTTCTCAACGTTCGGCTGATCTCTTTCCATGAACTGAGCCACGTTACCGCATGTCCAGCCGGTACCTTCAAGGATTGTTTCAAGAAGCTGTCTGGCTGTGCCAACATTGTTTCCTTCTTCGTCTGAGAACTCAAGATCCATCTTCTTCTGTTTGAGCAGCATTGAGATATGGTTTGCTACAACAGATACGTTCTTTGATTTTTTATTGTGTGTAATCTTTGGTTCAGAAATCAAATACCAGTCTGTTTCATAATCATCCATTAGCCGAATTCTGTAATCTGCAATCAGGTATTTGATTCTATAATTATCTTCCATTCTTTCGTCTGTATAAACTTTAGAAGGAATCGTAAATGACAGTTCTTTCCAACCATTACGTTCGGATGTTACAAATACGTCTGTAGCCCGTCCGCTTGTATCGGAAAGATTATCGTATAAATTACAAACAATATTACCGCTGTAATCGCAGACATCCAGCCGTAGATTCCGTATGTTGGCGTTCAATTTTCATCACATCCTTTACGCATATGTTGGTTTATAATTGAATGAAAGTGTATCTAAATATAATTCTGTAACAGGAGATATCGTAATCTCGTTCAAGTCACAGATCATAGTGGATTCGTTTTGATCTCCGAGCGGTTCTTCTTCGCTGACGCGAAGTGTTAATATATTATCCTCAGTTTGATTCAATATTTTGTGCCAATGAGAATTAATGAAAATATATCTGCCTACAACATCTTGTTCAAGATTGTTGAAAAGCGTTACTGTGTTGGTTCCTGAAACAGACACAAAAAGCCCTCTGATTACGGGATTTGTCGGCTCAATTTCGATGAAACCTCCCGAATGATATAAAAAGCTTATCTCTGAACTGACGTTATTTCTGAGGACAGTTTTGCCGCTGATTCCGTCGATATACAGTTCTTTGCTTCTGTCTGTCGTTGCTGATCTTGTCATACCAACAATACGGCATTCCTGTTTGGTTGTGTTGTTGGTGATGATAATTCCATCGCCAGCATTGCCAGCCAAAGTTAATCCAACAGCCGCACGTTCAGTTCCTGGATTAGCAAGATAGATTGTTTTTGTGTTCGGGGCTGTTAATTGAATGTCACCGAAAGTCATCTGAGGAACCATTTCGCTTCGGATGAATAAACCTGTGTTTTGAATAACTTTGTCATGATATTTGTCGATTGGTAATGAGTAGAATAAATGTTCGTTAGTAAAAGGTGCATTGACATTAATACCTCTCGCAAATGGATAGCCTGCCTTCATAGTGATTGTGATGAGCCCATTGCGATAATTCGTCATGTCGCGATCATTCACTTCGGTAACTGTTACATAGTACGCATACCAAGGCATTCTTTTAAACACTAACTGACCTGACTTTCCAACCCTGAAAAGCTGAAACACTTTACTCATCAATCCACGATCAATATCTTTTTCTTCGTAGAAGCATCTGAGTACAAATTCTTTGGGTTGTTTATAAGCGCCATAGTAATAACCACCATTATGGCCATCCATTGTTTCTTCGTGAACAATTGTCTTAGCAGGACGATATACGTATGTGTTCTCTTTGTCTGGTGCGTATTCCAGATTGAAGTCCGCAATATCGTATCCGCAAAAAGTAAAACCACCTCTCATGCACATTCACCACCTTTCTATGTTGTCGTCTCTCCCCTTTACGTGCATTTTCGAAAGGTTCGATTTTGAACGTTTTTAAACGAAATGATAGTATTTTGAAAGTCTCAGATTAAATAGGGTAGGGGAGCGGGACGGTAAAGTCCCGCTCCGCCTTAAAATGTATAACTCGCAAGATTTAATCCTTCTTTACGAAGCTGTTTCGTAAACTCTTGACCAACTCTTCTTGCGACATCTTCGAAATCAGCATCATCCTTCATCTCTGCTCCGTTAATCGTAATGTTGATATCTCCGATGGTTTGATTGCTTGTGTTTATCTTATCAAGATTTGGAACTCTAAACGGTTCGATATTGACGTAGTTTAAAGCATCAGTAAGAGCTTTAATGTTGGCGGTGTCATAAGCACTAAGGAATGCTTCGGGTTTGGACATGGATCCATCAACCCATGCAAGTCCTGTATAATCAACTAAGCCACCTTCTGCATTTGGGCCTGTAATATGTTTATTTGTTAGAAGCTTTTCTTGATTTTGTTTATTGGCTTCAGCTGCTTTTGCGCCGAGATCTGATATGCCCTCAAAGAAGCTACCTAAAACATTTCCAACAGCATTGCTTAAATCATTAAAAGGTTTAGAAATATCGATATTTAAAGGCGGTACTCCAGTTGCAACATTTGATCCACCGACACCCGCAGATGTAGAAGTATGAGTTGTTGCGCTATATGATGATCCATACTCTTTTTCAACAATCTTTTGTGCTTCCGTTTTTGACGACGCTTGAACGGAATAACTTGTCTTAAACCCGTTTTTATCATAAACATCATATGTAGATTTGCTAGCTTGTTGTTTCTGTTGCGTTCCCGTATTGGCAGATGGAGCAGGTTGTTCAGGCGCTACTGGTCCTTCGCTCTTCGGAACAACGTCTCCGGTTCCGGCGTAATCGCTTGGATTTGTAGGAGCAGGAGTTGGTTCAGTTGTAGGTTGATCAGGCTGAGTATCGTCAGGTTTGGTATCCTCTTCTTCACCTTTTTCTTTGCCATCGTTTTTATGATCATCGAATGAAGTGAAGCTTGGATTGTAGCCGCTGCCGTTGTTGTACCAAGAAAAATCAGGATCCCAACCTAAAGCTTCAAGAATTGCTTCTTCTGAATTTTGAGGAGTAAAGTCTTCGTGAATATCTGGTGTATAATTAATTGCCTGAAGCGCAACACTAACAGCGCTGGCAGCATTAGTCCAGCCATCTTGCCATTGACTTGCCAGCTGAAGTTGTCCAGTAACACTGGCATTCGCATAATCCAAACTATTCTCATACATGAATTTCATAAAGCTGTCTTGACTTGAAAGTATCTCATTAATCTCATCCCAATAAGTCTCGACAATACCCTTCATTGCCATCCATGTTTCTTTCCAGCCTTCTTCAAGCTGTTTCTTTCTTTCATCAAGGCTGTTCTGATAATCAATATCATTCTGCTGCAACCATAAAACGATATCGGAATAACTTCTGCTTAATACTTCTTTGACTTCGGCTGCAAAATTGTTAGCATCAAGAAGCATTTCCTGCAGATTCTCTCCGTGAATCTGGACGTATTCGTTGATGGCATTAATTTCATCTTCGATACGTTCAGTTGCAGCTTCTGCTTGCTGGCTTGCTTCGTCCCATCTGATATCCTGCCTCAGTTCATCGATCTTACGGGTAAGCTCTTTAGATTCCTTGCTTCTTGTTGGATCAGCAGAAATAAGAGCTAATTGCCGCTGATAATCATTAAGCTCGCTGTATTTATTTTCCGCATTCATCATCTGCCTGCGGTAATTCAGCCGCTCATTAATCAGTTGCTTTTCTTTTTCAAGAGCGTCTTTCTTTCGATCAAGCGTTTCTTTTTCCAGATCCCATTCGTCTTGATATCTGCGTTTGATAACATTGAGGATAATATTCTGCATTTCGACTGTGTTATTTAACATGTCTCTTTGCTTTTTCTTATTATCTTCAATGACCTTTAAAACCATCTGTTCAAGTTCAAGACGAGTTTTACGAATTGCTTGCTCGTTCTGTCGCAGAAGCTTGTTATTCTTTTCAATCGCATTATTGTTCTGTAAAAGAGCTTCTTCCTTCTTCTTGATTGCATCTGATAATCTATAGTAATCTTTTTCACTCAGGTTGATGTTTTCAAGCTCTTCTCTCAAGAGAGTAAGCTCTTCTTCCATAGCTGTAGTATTCTCTTTGCGATAATCAATCTCTTTCTGCAGCATGATGCCATAGTTGGTAAGCTCGCCGTTAGTTTGATACCTAGTCTGCTCATACTGCATAAGCGTAATGTTATGAGTACGATTACCTTCGTGACGATTAATTTCGTCAAGCAATCTGTCAACTTTAATTCCTTCGAGTTCTCTGTCGAAGTTTTCAAGCTCGACTCTCGCAGAAGAAATAGACTCTTCAAGAGACAATACTTTCTGACGCAGATTATCCCATGCGCCAGAGCCATAAGGCACTGATCCCATTTCAGCTTTCAGTTGTGCTGCTTGTGCCGTCATATCTGCAACAGAAGAAGTTAACTCTTCACGACGCTTTTCGGCCATGACAAAGTATGCATCCCAGTTGCCTTGATTCTGATAAATCTGTCCTTGATCTTTAATCAGCTTTTGAATATGACTGCTTAAATCGTTAATTCTATCAATGCCTTCAAGGATTTCATCAACGCGATCTTCCATGATATCCATTTCAGCATTGGCGATATTAGCTTCAAGCTCAGTAATCTTGCCTTCAATTTCTTGAACCAACTGAAGTTGTTTATAATACTCTTCAGTTTCTTTTACCATAGCTTTAAGCTTTTGAACTTCGATCGCTAACAGGCTTTTCTGAACGGTAATCATTTTACGCCAATTTGCGATCTGTCTTTGCATCATATCCCGATACGCACCGTGATTACCAGCCCGCTTATACGCGTTGGCCATAAGCGCGTAACCGTTGTTCTGATGCTCCTCGGTCATCGTCTGACGCTGTAAGCTCTCTCTTGTATCATTCTGTTCTTTCTCAAGCTTATCTTTTCTGGCCTTATCTCTTTGAGTGAGCATGTTATCGTTCTGTTCAAGAAGTGAGTTAATCTCTTGAGTAGTATTTAAAGCATTCTGAGTTTGACCTTTGGAATTATAATAATCTCTCAAAGACTCCAACTGAGTAACATGTTTATTGTTACGTTCTTCAATCTCTTTATAAATATTTTCCTGTTCTTCGAAGAGCTTATTATACGATTCGGTATCTTCATTAAGATCGGCTCTCTCCATTTGAGAACTGATCATGTTTAATCTGTGAGTATACGGAATCGCTTCATTCTGCTGATACTGTCTTTGAACGTCTAATCTTGTAGCATCTAGCGTTATTCTATCGTTGACACTCTTGGCAATCTTTTCTGTTAAACTATCTCTTTCTCCAACAAGATCTCTATATCTGTCCGATTCTCCGTTACGCAGATATTCATCTTCCATAGCAGAGACGATTTCAGCCCTCCGTCTCCTGTCTTCGGATTCAATATCGTTTATGCCAGTAAGCTGCTTATCAATCTCACCCAGCGCAGCTTCTGGATCGTTCACATTCATATAGAACGTATAATCGATCTCAGACATAGTTTGCTTATGTTGCAACAGCGTAGAGTTGTACTCATACAGTTGTTTCTGTTGAGCATCCATCTTGGCATAGAGAGCATCTACGGCTTCAGCTACTCCAGCAAAAGCTTCCTGCGCAGCCCAAAGTGATTCTGTCAATTTGTTCCAGTCATCAGATCCTTCTTTGGTACTTCTGCGCATGTTCTCAATCTCTTGGATATTCTTTTGATACTGATCTGCTAATCTTTGTTGGACTTGAATTTGCTGATTGACATTATCACGATACGCCGCATCATCATTATAACGATCATAATTCTTTTCTTGAATCTCAAGCATCTTTTGATCGTGTTGGATAGCAGATACATCGAACTTTTGTTTTTCAAGGAGTTTGTCAGCTGCGGACTTGCCGCCGCCGCCTCCACCACCGCCACGACCATGATACTTTCCGTTTGCATTTTTAGAGATTAATGCCTTTAAGTTGATCTTTTCTTTTCCTTCTTCTTGTACGAAAGTTAAAGAAGCAAGATCTCCAGCATATGCTTCCAGGCGTGCAATTGCTTCTTCAACAGCTGCACGAGCAGTATCATCAAGCGCATCTAGATTCAACGTTCCGTCTGGATTAACAGTGATGTTGCTTAAGTCATAATTTAAAGATAAGTCGTCGACCATGCTGTCCCAGATTGCTTGGAAGTCATCTGTAGCAGCTTCGTTAACAGCGTCTTCAGCGCCATCTAACAACTCAGCCAGTCGATCCTTAGAAAGCTGTTTAATCTCATCGGAACTTATTTCCGGGAACAGGCTATCGATAAACCCAAGTGTTTTAGTATCTAATTGTTTACCTGATTTGCCTTGAGCTTTGGATATTGCAGTCATTTGATCTTGGAAACCTTCAATGTTCTTACGAATCATTTCGGTTCCTTCAGATGCATCTTTGCCGCCCTTCTTTATTTTAGAAAGAGCCGACGCAAGATTTGCAGAACCTTTACTGAACTGCGTAACATCTTTCAGTTTATCTTCGTTGACCTGCTCGTTGTATTTTCTTAAAGCTTTCTCAGCTGTATTGGCAGAAACACCCTCAGATTTAAGAATGTTTGCGAGCTCATCAGAATGATCAAGTGAATTAAAAGCATTTATTTCAGCCGCGTACTGCTCTTGATTCTGCATCCAGTCACGATAAGTATCAATCATATTCTGACCGGACATGTTACCGCCGAACAGACTGTTCATCGTGGCCCGTTGAGTTTCAGGTGATGCTTTTCTTCCATACAGAGCGTTATAATATGCATCATTAATCATATCTTCTGTAATGGCAGAACCTTCTTGTCCGAAGGAGTTTACCATATACAGAAGACCGTTATCTATCGAACCCCAGTCGACATTCTTGTTTTGCTGAAGCGCAGAAACACGTTCACTAAAGGACGCTTCTCCACCTTCACCCCACAGCGTATTGTAAACTTCTGACATTGCAGCGCCGCGTTTACGTGTAGACTCAAGCGAAGAACTCGCAATATCCGATAATGATTTATACGTATTGTCGCTATGAACACCATTTTTTGCTTCGTTGATCGCATTAAGGAACGGTTCAATAAGCTCACGTAAATCTTCAGGCACTTGATCTAAAGACGAAATGATATCGTCTAAAGACATAGTATCAAAATCAAGAGAAGTTAATAACTCTTCAGGAAGAAGTTCGGTTGCAAGTTTCTGATAGAACTCTTTGACTTTATCGTTAATGGCAGTTTGCAGTTCGCCTTCCTGACCGTTCTGAAGCATTTCATCTACTTGTTCATCAGACAGTCCGAGAAGAGAAGAGATGTATCCACGGTTCTCAGCCGTGTTTCCTCCTTCTAATCCGTATTGTGCTTGTTGCAAAGCACGCATCGTATCACTATAACCGCTAATTAAACCTAACTGTTCCGCAAAGGAACCGTTAGTGAAGATATCCCGAGCCGAGACAATCTGCTGGGCGTTTTCGCGAACATAACGAGATGCGCTCATGTTGAGCTGTTCGGTTAACTGTTGACGGTCAGCTTCACGTTCATTTTGTGAAGCTTCGAGATCGGCAAGTTCTTTCGCTCTTCGCATTTCAGCAGAACCGTATACGGCAGTTCCACCAGCAGATACAGCTTCTCTGTTTCGTTCAACCATCCGTCTGAATTCAGTACCGTAAGTACTCATTGACTGAGCGGCCGTATCATACAGGTTCTTATCTTCAAACTGATCTCTGCTAAAACCATTCAAGATTCTGCGTTGAGCTTGTGCTATATCAGTCTGTGAATAATGCTGTTGAGCATTTAAGAACGGATTTACCTGATCGATATTTGCACCTTTTCCGGTATACGTATATTTTCCTTGCGTCATATCCCAGAAAAGCTGCGTCATCTTATCGTTAATCTTTCCGCTGCTTTGACCGACAACATCACCGTTTGAGAGAACATTGAATCCATATCGATCCATGAACTTAACGGCGTCTTCGTAAGAATAAAGCGCATCGGTTATTTCGTATCCATTTTGCTTAGCCCAATCAGCAGCCAGTTCAACTTGTCCTAATCTTGCAAGTTCGTTTAACGTCCCAGCAAAAGCTTCTCTATCATTCTCAGCCATTAATTCCGCACGTCGTAATGATCCAGCTCTATCTTTTTGAATTTCGATATCGCTAATACCATATGCACGCATAGCAGCATTTTGCTCTTCGTACGTTCCGTTTTCAAGCATGAGAGCCCGTTGCTGATTTTCGTGCATCTCAGATCCGAACTGTAGCTGAGTCTTGATACTTACATTTCCGTTTTTCTGTAAATCTTCAAGAAGTTGAGTAGTGCCTTGAACAACTTTTCCGGCTTCTTCAAGCTCTGAAATACCAGAAATATTAAGCTTAATCTGAATATTGCGATCAAGATTTATACCTTCTTGTTCTTCGGCCCGTTGTTCAGGTTTCATTTGCAGAAGACTAATAATTTCTGGATATTTACTTTGAATAGCTGACCATTCGTCAGTAGTCCAGCCTTCTTCGGTCATTACTGTTTGTGCTTCGGCCAAAGATTGGAAGTTTCTACCATAAAGATTACGAGCTAGATCGGTAGCTTCTTTATTTGTTATTGTACGGCCAGTGCCGACTTTAATTCCTTTTTCGGCTAATGTTCGTGCAACATAATCTTGCAAATCGGCATCTGTTGAAAGCGTTCTATTTCGTGCAGCTTCAACAATTCTTTGTGTTTCCTGTTCTCCGAAGAAATTTTGAAACACTTTAAAAAGCTCGGAATAGTTGCCGTTTTCTTTAGTAAAATCTTCAACAAAATTTGGATTGCCTTGAAGAGCATTAAACATCAACGAAGAGATTGCCTTAGAAGTGTCTTCTCCGTTTAACATTGCAGCTGCAATACTTTGATAATCGCTCCACCTCACACCACTACGAATCTGACGATGCGAAGCTTGCTCCAACTCGTACAATAAAGGATTGTCTCTCTGAACGTTGCTTAGTTCCGCGCCTTCAGCAAGAAGATCGTAAATATCGAATAAAGATTGCTCGGTATTTGCTTCTAATACTCTATTTAAATATCTGTTTCTAGCTTCTGTTTTGGCTAATGCTGGCTGCCGTTCTTGTGTTACAGTTTGAGTTGATTTCTGTGCTGTTGAAGGATAAACAGGAGTTCCATTATTTTTTATTTTCGTTAATGCAATATTATTATCTCTCGCATATTTTTCTGCGTCTTCTTGATTCCAGAATGTTTGATTGACTCCTTGTATTGTATAAGGAGCATCTGTCTCAGAATAAGATTTAATTTCATTTGCTGCATTAGATAAATTATCGTAATCGAATGTTTGAGCAAACCAATTTGAAAGAGCGTATTCGTTAAATTCTCCTTCGTCATTAAGCCAACTGTAACTTTGACCATTTCTTGTGTATTCGCGTTTAAAGTTTCCATTTTCATCATAAAGTTGACTCGTCAGCAAGGTTCGAAGACCAGACTCAATAACTTCAACGGAAGTGTTACCTAAAGAAGCAACCTGTTCTAATGTGCCACTTGTTTTATAACTGTTAATCGCATCATCAATAACTTGTTGGATATTCTGCTTCCTTTGCTCTTGATTTCTTGCTTCCGTAAAATTACCAGAGAAAAATTGATCCAGAACGTATTCATAAGCGTTCGATATTCTATCAAGTACACCTTCGTTTTCTAAATCCAACGACTGCGTTCCGTCGAGCCACTGCAATATATCTTCATATCTAGAATCGCTTAAGAATGTTTTTAAACTGTTGCGATATTTTCCTTGGTCACTTGACCACAATCGTTTGAAAACATTGGCGCGTCTTTTTCGAGCAAGATTTTCATCCTCACCCTCTACTAATCCTAACCAGCCACCATCTCTAAAGTTTATAGACATGGCCTGTTCTTTTGTCAGGTCATCACTAAAATTAACACCTTGCCCACGAATAAATTGTTCATTACTTAACGCGCGCTTAAGGCCGATTTCAAATTCACTTGCTCGGCTTTCTGTAATATTTTCACCTTCGAGAGTTCTGTAATTCTCAGGAAGATAATCTCTTACATATTGATTTGCATTATCAACATTTTCTTTATCTGCATCTTTTTTAAACTTTTGAGCAGTATCTTCTGCTGATTTAACGGCTTCTTCCCAACCAGAAAGTTTTTCAATAGCACTCTGCACTGAATCAGAAACATTAGGAAATACTTTTGCCAAATCTAATAAAGCAGCCCGGAGATTATTTCCCGCCGTAGCTTTCGCAGCTGCATCAGTTTTTTCATTAAGCGAATCGTATACTTTTCCTAATTTCTTAACTTCATCAATTGCATCCTGCTGGGTTTTTACATCGTTATCATTATAAGACTTTGTTGTCCCTAATGTTTCAAGAGCTTTCGCGTTCTTCTTTTCAAATTTTTCGCGTTCTGTTTCTGTTGATCCGAGTCCGGCAAGTAAATTTGTTCCGTATGAAGCAACCGCAAATCCACCAAGTGCGGCTAATATCGTAGCTATTCCAGCCAATGGTCCAAGTTTAACAGAGTTCAACGCAACTGCAATCGCTGCAATACCAGCTGCAATACCACCTAAGATAGGAGCAGCATTTGATCCATTTGCTATATTTTGCAAGAACCCTGACAACAAATCGAGAACATTTGTAATGTCTCCTCCGTTAACAAAGCTCTCTACGACAGCGTCCCAAGAACTTCTAACGGTATCCATCGATGCCGCAAGGCTCTGCATGGCAATCTCATACTTACTTTGAGTTACGCCTTCAGATCCTTCTGCCAGCCCCAAGTACTTCTCCAATGTAGCACCGTTATCTTCAGACATACCTTCCATCAATGTAGAGAAGATGTTTGTCTGACGAGTACCAGCCATTGCGTTGGTAACAATGGACTTCTGAGCGTCGCTTAAGTTCTTCCAGACTTTGGACAAGTCTAACATTACATCGTAAGCAGATCTCATCTGTCCGACTGTTTTGTTATCCCAGAGATCAACACCTACAGCAGCAAGTGCAGCTTCAGCGTCGGAAGCAGTCGTCTTCTCACCGTTTTGATCGGCTGTGTAGCCTGTAAGGCTCAGCCTTCTCATGCGGGAGAACACTGTCTGTAAGGCTGTACCGACCTGGGTACCGCTTAACTGTGTATCGGAAGTACCGATAGTAAGTAAGGCTGTTAACTCTTCGTAGGATACGCCTGCAACTTTGGCAGAAGCAGCAGCTTTCTGCATACCTTTACCAATCTCAGCCGCAGTTGTAGCAGCAGAGTCACCTAACGCTACCAGCGCGTCCATCGCTGCTTCGGCAGAAGGAACTAAGTCATTCTGTAATGCAGTAGTGATAATCTTGGTAGCTTCAGCAACATTAAGCTTAGTGACGGTAGCAAACTTGATAATAGATTCTGTACGGTCAGCTACTTCTGTGTCGGATAAGCCTTGACGATAAAGTGCAGCTTCGGTAGTAGCTACGTTAGAAACAGAGGTTCTGAGACCAATAGCACGATTAATCGTTCCGGTACGCACGTCACGCATTTCGCCGTTGGACTTCATGGTGATGGCTTGGATCTCGTTCATGGAAGCGTCAAATTCTTTTACAAAGCGCTTTGTTTCTTGAAGAGCTTTTTGGAAGAGTTGACGACCAAGACGTTGGGCAACCATACCGATTGCTTGACCTAATTCTCCGAACACAGCCTGAGCTGTTTGTCCGCCGCTGGTCAGTTGATCAAGTTGACTCTTTGCTTCTTGAGAAGCTTTATCTAAGTTCTTTAGCTGTTGAGTGGCTTGATCATATCCAAACTGCGCAGCATTAATCTTTTCCTGATCTCCAGATTTTTTTGCAATCTCCAGTTGTTTAGTGTAGTAATCCTGATTACGCTGAGCATCTTCTTTTTGACGATCGATAGAGTAGACTTGCTCTCTTGCATTCTCTCTGCGTTGTTCAACTCCGTAAAGAGCTTGAGCAATACGGGAGCGGCTGTAACGCATTTGTTGTTGCCGATTCGCTTGACTGAAAGCACGTTGCATATTATGAACGCGAATATCGCCTTGCATTGCAGAAGACGTCAAAGCATTATCTCTTTGTAGTTGACGTAAAATTTGATTATTATCATATTGCTCTGTAATGCGCTGCTCTAAGATTGGATCAGTATTAGCAAGTAATAATGCTTCTTGTTCAGAATACCGTTTCGCTCTACGAAGCTTTTCTGCTCTAGCGTTTCTTGAAGCTTTAGCTTGAGCCAAACGATATTGTATTTCTTCGTCTCTCGTCATCGAGCGACCTTGCAATTGAGCATCAAGCTGATATCCTTCTGCGTCAAGTTGAAGATTCCGTTGCTCTCTATTAAAACTTACTTGTTCTCTTGCTCGAGCTTTTATTCGTCTATTGGAATATTCTTGTTCGAAAGCATTTCGATCAAAATCAGGGTCATTTATGTGTTCTGCTTTATAACGATCTCTCTGTAATTTCATTTGATCATACATTTGATCAAATTCTTCTTTTGCCGAAAAATCCTCACCACTAAATAATGTATCTAGATTGCGCTTAGAAACACGTGTTTGAGCATTTTTCATCACTTCTCTGAAATATTCATCTTCTCTATTTCGCTTTGAATATTGATCCCATAAATCCTTATTATCAAGTATTTTATCATATTCGTTCCGAAGAGGATCGTCCAGTCCCAAAACGTCTCTTTGAGCAGTAATCTGATCTTTTAATTGTTGGACTTTTATATCAGCTCTATCAGTCGAAGATAAGTTGCCGTTTGTTAGTTCCCGTTGATATTTGGCTAACTGATCAAAACGTTGACGGTTCAATCTTGCTAGCATATCATCAGCTTGAGAATTAATTTTATCAACTTTAGTTTCTTCTTCTTTTGACATAATCGAAGAAGCGTCTCTTGTATAATCAGGCATTAATCCAGTACGCTGAAATTCTTCATATAAAATCGCGTCTGATTCTTCTTGTGTTAACTTATTTCCAGCTACAGCAACTCTTCTTTGTTTTCTCCAATTTTCTACAATCTCTTCTGGCGTTTGAGTTATTAATCCTAAGCGTTGTTGAAGATCGCGCTGAACAATTGCTTCTGGCTTATCACTTTCGAGGAATGAATCAGCTTGCTGTATTCTGTCTTGTCTATCTTTGATTATTTTTGCATAAGCTTCAGCTTCATCTTCTGTAATGTCCGGATTTACTATTTTTTCACTTGCTTCCTTAATTTCATTTGACCAGTTATCTATCTTTTGCTGAATTTGCTTTCTTTTATCGGCAAATGCCGCTTCAATCATTTCCGCCGGATCTTGTATTTCACCGATGAGACTTGACCAGTCTGCATCTTGAGCTTCTTTGTCAGATTTTAAATAACGGTCAAGTGCCGGTTTTATCTCTTCCATTGCCACTTCTTCAGCGTCAATCGAATCTAAAAATCTCTTTTTTTGTTCTCTTGCGACTTCAGCAAGTTTAGTATTATCTGAATCAACATTGAATAACTCAGCTTGTTCTTCAGGCGATAAATATGCATCTGCAAGTTCTTTGTATTCACCAGTTGGACCCATTTTTGTAATATAGCCACGGTAAATACTTTCTCCGCCAACTTCCATCTTTTTAATGAAGTCTCGACTGCTTTTAGCAGCCAACAATCTACTAGTAACACCAGACAGTGTTTTCATAGTGTTCGATCTTTGGACTCCATTTAGACTATTTGTGATATCTTCTCCCGCTTTATCCCAGTCTGTCACAGCGGCTTCAGAACCCAATTTATCAATTTGAGAAAGCAATCTTAACTTTTGTCTTATATCGTCTGTTAATTTTTCTCTTACTGGAGAATCAGAATCGTATCCATAAGCAACAGCATTGACTACTTCTTCTGGAAGAACTTCCATAAGTTTATTTCGGTAATTTTCGAATCGATTAAACTTTCTTTCCGGTAGATCCATTTCACGGAAAATGCTGCTTCGAATCTGATTCATAGTTTCAAGATCGCTTGGATATCTAGACAAGAAAAACTCTCTGTCTTTTTGAGACATATCTCTATGATTTTCCTGAGCTCTAGACGTATATTCTTCGGCTTGACGCTTTTCTCTAGACTCTCTAGCTATCGCAGCTGCATAAGCGCGGCCTTCGTCATCTAATGTTTTTGCGTCAATCATTTTATGCTCCATTGCATATTGAACATCTTTTTCGACTTCTGCAAAAACGGACTCATTATCCGCTCTTCTAGCTAAGATATGCGCGTCTTCTCGAGGATTATATCCAATTACACCACCAAGATCAGATACATATTTTTTAGCTACATCGTCCCAGTGCCCAACTCCAGCAAATGCCTTATATGAAGTTGCATTTGTTTCAGGATTCGGAGAATGCAAATTTTCATAATATTCCTGAGCATATTTGTCCATGATGGAATTGTAGAAAATAGACTGAATAAGAGATTCAGCTGCTCCTTCTGCGCTAGACTTATAGTCTATTGTATATAGCAATCCATCATTTTTATTTCGAAGCATTAAGTCCGGTTTCGCGTGTGTCCGTTTTGAAGTGTCATATCCGACAATCTGGCCGTCTTTATCTCTTATTGGTATTTGAATGTTGAAATCTTTTTGCATCGGGATTGCGCCGAGGCTTTCTCCGTTTGGTCCATAACTATAAAAATCTCCTTCAACATTCACAGGACGTTCAGTGTCGAAGCCAAGATTATTTAAAGACTTAATAAACTTAGCTGATGATGAAACTGGATTATTTTTAGTCGGAAGTATTTTATTTAATTTTTGAACAGCTGTGTTACTTCTATCGCCTTTTACTTCAAATAAAGGCTTTTCACCGTCTTTGCTGATTCTCGATATGTTTATCCCGTATTGGTTTAATTTATCATTATATCCGCCAATATAAGCATCAGTATAAAAATCATCTATAGATCTTCCATTTAAAGTTCCATCGGCCGCTGCTTTAAAATATTGCTCGAACGCCCCATGCATCAATAAACCTTGAAGGGTATGCTCGTTTTCAAACGGTTGATTTCGTAGTTCTGCTTGAGCCTGTAAGATTTGATCAGCAAGATTATTAAAGCTTTTTATTGTCGTTTCGGTGTTTCTTGCACCAGATGGAGTAAACTCAGTTGTATTTAGTCTATATTCTTTATCTGGCATCCAGTGCTTAAATGATGTCCAATTCATTTGAATATGATCATCATCCCAAACGCCGTTTTTTAATCTCTCTTCCTCTGCTGCTTTCTGAGCTTCTTCTTCTGCTTTCGCGTCATATGAAGTAATCTTCGCTTGTTCTTTTATTGCATCTCGGACCGCTGAATCAACAGCTTTGTCACTCTGCCTTTTGCTTTGATGCTTCACAAGACGATCAATTAAACCAAACCTGTCTCTATTTTCTTCAACGTTGTTTCCATTCGCTATTTCTGTTAAAATACGATCTCTTTCAGTTTGAAGGTTTTTAACAGTAAATCCTTCTCCGCTTTCAAGTTCGTGAATGCGACGAACAAATCTATTGTATTTTTTATACTCTTCTTCGTCTGTTGAAACATTTCGACCGCTTAAACTGGCCTCCCAACGTTGTGCAATATCGTAACCATTTACGATATCTTCATCTGTCATAGCTCGACCAGTCATCATTTCAGAGAACTTTTTAGCGTACCATCTTGTGGCTTGAGCTTCAGATGACGCGGATTTTCCGTATTTGCGTTCAATTAAACGGTTTACATTATTGTTAAAATCGGAGAAATCTGTTGAACCGTTTTCATAATCTATTGCTCGCAAAGCAACAGCAAGTGCTCCTTGAGGGCCTGAAATAGTCGCGAACTTAACTTTAAAAAGTTGATCAAGAGCTTCTTCTTCTTTTTCGAGATATGGATCTCGACCATCTTCTTCTGCTAACTCATTAAGTTTTGTCACAAAACGAAGATAGCTTCCGCCATTACTAAGAAAAGATTCAGTATCTTTATCGAGTTTGAGTTCTTGACCTTTCGTTCTCATATCGGAAGAAGCAAAATCATAAGCTTTCATTCCTTTATAAGCAAGCTTCCACTTTTGAGGATCTGAGTCGGGAAGATCCATGGCGTCTCGAATTATTTTCGAAGCAGCGCCCATTGCTCTCGTTGATTTCTGATAATTCTCAAGAGCTTTAATCCTACTTTCAAGCACATCTCCAGTTTTTGCTTTTGGTTCTTCTATATTACCTTTATAGCTTTCTTCTTTTTCTATTTCTGCTTGAGCTTCTTGTATTTTTTTGCTTATATAATCCATATGTGCATACGAGGCATCTTCAAGTCCGGCATACATACGGATTGTATCTCCATCGAAGTCTCCAGTGTTCATTTGATATGCTTGTTGAGTAGTTAAATATATTGCATTATCAAGCTGCTCTTGTGTAATCCCGAATTTTCCTAAAGCTTTAGAAGCCATGTTGTAAGCAACAATGCGCTGATCTGGCGCATCCGGATTTCTATTAAAAGCAGCACGTTTATTAAATGAAAGATTTTTGCCGCCTGTAGCAATTCGACCTGTATTGTTTAATTCAGCCGTTGCTATATTTTGTAATTCTTTAGGTAAATCATCTACTGTTTTTCCGGCGGCTTCTAGTAATGGCTCTAACCATGCCATAGGAGTAACAGCTGCTACAAGATCTTTCGCTTTGACTTCGTCCGGAAGAGCTATATAACCAGATCGTTCTTTTTCTTTAAGGCCTCTAATTTGACTTTGAATATACGATTCAGCTTCTTTTGAGTAAGCGAAATTAGCATCTTCGTCTAAAAGTCTAGAGTAATACGGGCTTCTTCTTAACGCTTCAATTCTTCCTTCTGCGCTTTGAAGATGGAAACGTCTTCTCGCAAATTCTTCTTTTGACTTTGCTTGTGTTTTAGCGTCAATCCCTATTGCCGCAGCAGTCTGCTGAGACATAATCGTCGGATCCGAAGACAAATCGTATGCTGTTCGCATAACCATCCAATGCGGAGTAGCACGATCATGAAATGCACCTTGTTCCTCAGGAAGCAACGTAACAATCCCGCTTGATGAATTCACACGACCTTCTTTTCGCGCTTGTTCATATCCGGCTTCACCATATTCTCCAACGTATGATTTTTTATCTAAAAATTTAAACCCTTCAAATTGCTTCACGGATGAATCTGTAAGAATTGCTCCGATGTCGTCCGCATTAGCTTTAAAGAATTTTTGACGTCTTAACTCGCGTTTCTGATCGTCTGTCAAACTACGTCCTTTGCCCATAAGATCAAGAACATCTTGTTTGTCCGCAGTTGCACTTGGAGCCCAATACATTAATTTGCCATTTTCGTTTGAAACCATCCAATTGCCATTCGCAGATTCTCCAACTTCATCTGGATTAAATGTTCCCATAATAGATCCAAACATATAATCAAGATCAACAGGATTCATCACGTATTTAGCAAAGCCCATCGCTGACCGCATTTGCACTGGACCATTTTTAAATAATTTGTTACTTCCTAACGCAGCTCCGTCTATGCGGTTCGGTTTACCTTCATATTTTTTTCCTAAAGCATCATACAATGCTTCCATGTTCATAATACGAGTCTGGAAAGGTTTTTCAAATTCACCAAAAACCTCTTCGTAAGGCATAGAAGATGACGCAGATTTAGAAAAGTTATTTATTTGTTTTATAAGTTTATCTTCTGGTATATCTCTCAAACCATTAGCATTTAGACCGCCAAAAAAAGATGGGATATGACGTTCTTCAGCCCATGTGTTAATTTGTTTTTTAAGATCATTTTCAATCAGCGAAATCGAATCTTCATTTTGCATTAAATATGAATATTTTCTTCCGCCATATTCATAATCTTTACTTACAAGATTTTTTAATTCTGGGAGTCGACTTTCATTGATTGTTCCATCTTTTAAAAAATATGGCTTTGTTGATAACGTCAAGATTGGCGGCGTTTTATAGATCGGCTTACCTGTACTCTCATCGCGACCAAATCCGAACGTGCCATTACCAACTCCGAAGCTCATATTGTTTCCGTTGGAATCTTTCCAGATGTCGGAAATAAGTTTCATTATTGGACTGTTAGTTCTTACAATAAATTGATCGTCTTCTGACTGATCAAATAAACCTGTTTTCTTTTTCCAGTTTGGATCACTTTCAACAAGACGACCCGTAGAAGAATCAACCCTTGTACGAGGAATAATAAATTGAGTCGGCGTACCAACAGTTTTTATTTTCGAACCTGAACTTCTATATTCAATTGGAGATCTTAAATAATCATTTACATTAACATTAGAATCGGCAACGATAGAACCGTCTCGCGAAAGAAGATCTAATACACCAATAGCAGACCTAACGCGTCCGCTCATGCGTCGATCTTGACGAGTATTTTCGCTGAAATCACGAATGTCTGAATCGTAAAAAGCATATCCTCTTCTTGAATCAGCGATTTGCCTAAGCGACAATCCTGCAAGTTTTCCAGCTTGAGCTCTAGTCAAACTTTTAGCCCAACGAAGCTCACCGCCTTCTCGTCTTGCAACGCCAGCCGCCTCTAAAATATCATAAACGTCAGAAGCATCGTCACTGTGTTCGATATAATCTTGAAGTTCTTTATATAATCCGGTTTTAACATTTATTCTTTGCTTTGGACTTTTTAAAGACTGTCTCCAGTTTTGAATATCTTGTTCTTCTGCTGACCCATTATTATAGTAAGCTCTTCTGAATTGTTCTGGGATAATATCATGTGCATAAGTATGCCGTCTACCTGCTTTAAAAGGCGCTTCTGCGAGAAGAGATTGTCCAATTGATCGAGAGGCAGATGTATTATTTGACAGCAACATTAATCGTAAATTGTTTTTTATTTGCTGATCCGTAAATTCTTGTCCGTTTCCTGCTGCTTTAAAACTATTTTTTATCGCGTTGTCGTTTGCTAAAACAGAAACATACCGATCTAAAGTAGGAGTTTGACCTTTGAATTGCTTCGCATTTAACTCAGCAATCCTGTTATTAACAGCGCGATTCATGATCGTAGGCGCGTTTTGTTTGAATGCGTGTTTACTCCATCCTAAATCCTGATCGTATGCTTCGTTGATCGCATTGATTCTTGCCGCAAATTCACGCAATCCAAGACTTTTAGTTATTAACGATGTTTCATCTAAACCTTTTCCGTAGTCCCTTTTCATTTGATTAATTAATCCAGAAACAGTTCTGGTGACATCCATAAATGGAGCAACCAAGGACTGAGAAAAGTTCTTGCCAAATTTAGTAATTTGCGATTGAAGCGTTGTTAATCCGTTTGAATACAAATTTAAGCTTTCTAAAAAATATTGAACAGACTCATTTTGGGGATCGTTAAATAGATCGATGGGGCTGCTCTTAACATTATTTCTTAATTCTTCTACTGCCTGACTGGCATCGTCAATCCCTTGTTTATTTAATGTTGTTAATATCTCAACTGAAACAGTATTTGACATACCTACTTAACCTCCTTTTATTGACAAATTAAGTATTTCATGTTATAAAAAACGAGCAAACCCCTGCAATTGAAAAGGAGGAAGACTCGCATGGAAACAATATTAATCAATGAAGTTACTTGTCCTGCCTGCGGAGGGCATTTGTTTGACAAAGAATATATTGAAAAAAAGTTGTATATATGCAGGCAATCTGTTGATATGTACTTTAGATGTAATCACATACTTGCTTTCTGTAAACAATGCAACAAACTTCAAGACGAAAAAGAATTCGGAAAGCATGGCGATGTCTGGGAATGCAAAGAATGTGGCGCAATTTGTTGGCCATTAACTGACGAAAAAAGAAGAAGAGAAGAAATTCTTTCTAAATATGAATCTCGGTCTAAAAAGTTCAACAGCGTTGCCAACGAAATAGAATCTTTACTAAAAAATGAATAATGACATTGTAAAACATCAGAGATTTCACGATTTAATTTTCCGTTAATTCAACTTCAATTAATGATTCAAATAAGGAGTGATTAAGAATGGAGCGCATAAGTAACTCGGTGCCCTGCCGCAAATGCGGAGCCAACGAACATATTCCAAGATATGCACAAAGAGATTTCTTTATATGTAAGAAATGTTCCCAGCCGATCGGTTACAGATGCTCCGGATGTGAAGAGTTTTTTGAGAATGCCGACAACCTATATTATGACGGCAGTATATACAGATGTAAAATATGTAACACTATACAGTGGGGTTATTCTGATTGGAAGCTACAATAAAAAAATAGGGGAGAGACAGTTAAATCTCTCCCCTTTTATTATTTGACAAACTCGTCCAATATGTCTGTTCGTACGATATAAGCACGATTATTGATAGCTTGTTTTGCCAGCCGCACTTTTCCTTGTATCTCGCTTAAGTAAGATAATGTTCCTATTTCGCTAAGCGCTTGGTATACCGGATATAACAAATCCATTTCGTTCTTGCAAACTCTTCTTTCACGGCGAACCTCGCACAACTGCTGATATAACTTAAAACCAGCTCTTGCGTTTTTATTTCTGCTCATCTCGATAAAATGAAGAAGGTCTTGCTGTTCCGATTCTAATTTTGCCAACCGTGCCCGATCTGCTTCGTATCTGGAAAGCATATTCCGGACAGCCTCACAAAATTCTTTGAACGTTTCTTCAGGATGCAGCGTATCAAACTCTTCGTTGCTTTGTAGTATAGGCTTTGGATCAAAGTGTTCTTTTTCAACTGCAATAGGTTCAATTTCAATCTTTCTAGTAATCAATGAATCCAGTTGCGCCTGAGACATTCTATCTCTTGTTTTAGCTCTCGTTCTTGCTGACATAACAAACTCCTTTACGCATTATCTGTTGGAGCAGGGAAGGGAACAATATTGTCCGAAACGGCAGAAGTTCCATGATTTGCTTTCATGAATTCGACTACTTGCTTGATATAATCAGTTTCTTCCTGCATGATAGCAGGTTCTACAGTAGCGGTGATAAGATCATACAACCAGTCCATAACTTCTTTCTGTTTGGAGTCTCTCTTATTCCGTCTTTCGACTTCAAGCTCGAGTGTTTCCTTAACCTCTGCCGGGGACACTTCGTAATCTGAAATGTCGTTGAAATACAGCGCGTTATCTGCAAGGACAAGACGCCAGTCTGGTTCAAGATACCAAATACCGTTATCAAGCGGATGAACTGCTACTTCCTTAGCTTTGGTAATAAATTCTGAATATAACATACTTTCACCTCAATATAGCTTAACAATAAGTCCTTCATCGTATGTATTATTTTCTGTATAATATATTTCATCTCGGATGACAACTTCGGTAATCTCAGCGTCCTCCGCTACAACGTGACAGTCCTGTGGGTATTGTTCCAATATCTCAATTAGATCTCTGACTGTCATTTATAATCACCGTTTCTTATGTTTATTGAAGATGGTTTTCTTTTCTTCAGGAATTACGCCTAATATATGAGTCGATTCAGCGACCTTCTCAACAGGCTTTGGCTCTTCCTTCTCGATCTGAGTGCTGCCCTTGATAGCTTCAGGCTCATCCTTTACGGCAACATCAGCCGACACAATCCCGAATTCCTTAACCTTTGGGTAAGGGTTAGGAAGATTCATCTGTGCAATCTTGCGAACACAATTAATCATACGAATCTTGGAAGAACGTCCATTAATGGCCTTGGCACGCCAAGCGGCGCAAGCCAGCTTCGCTGTGTAGAACAGTTCGTTTGCTTCAATTACTTCGAAGTGAGGTTCTTCTGCACCTTCAATCCAGTTCCGAGCACATGCGTTAAAAGTACCTTCGTCGCCGTTTAAGGTTTCCATTACTCTTTCATAAAGTTCATAACTAGTCATTTTACATTTCTCCTTTATTTAAGGTATTCTTCGAACCAGCTGATATCACCAAGGGCTTCCTTAGCCTTTTCTTTCTGGTTCTCGCCAGCCTCAATAACTTTCATTGAACCCGGCATCGTTAATAATGTAGCCGCACTGTTTGTAGTGCTCTGCTTGTAAAGCGGATTGGCAGCCGCAATCATCTTGTTGATCGCTTCGCCGCCCTTCTTATCGAATACTGTCTTGCCGTACATATTGGACAGAGACTCGAAGTTCAGTCTCTTTCCCAATGCAGACAGAACGTCTTGGAAGAAGATGTAGTTCATATTATTGATTTTGTCTTCGTCTACTTCGCCCAGGTGTGCCGCAATTGCAGCCACAGCTTCGTCAAGACTTAACGCTTCGCTACTGCCTGGGCTTCCCTGTTTTTTCTTGCCGCTTCTTCCTTTTCGTCAATGTGGTTTATCCGGCCAAAGATCTTTACAATCCTATCGATAATGTCTGCATCGAAGTTATCGTAATGATCCCGTACAAACGTCGAGTCGTCGAACACAGACACAAGGAAGTCATATAACAACTGGTCTGCATCTCTCTTCTCATCTATTACACCCTTGCCGTACGTCAGCAATTCGTGTAAAGGTACAACCTTTATAATACCGTACCCCGAAGCTCCTTTGTTTCTAAAGTACTTCAGTTTGGTCGGTTTGATTTCGACTTTAATTCCGTCGATAACTACGGTATTGTCTTCGTCGTTATCCAAAGGCATTTCTTCTTTGGGAGAAGATTCTTCCGGTGTAGTCTCGACAGGCTCAGACTCTTTTGGAGTCCCTTTTTTTGCAGACGTTTGAGCGGGTTTTGTTTTGTTGGGTTTAGACGCAGCCGGGGTTTGAACCTTCTCAACCGTCTCTTTAGGAGTGGACACGTCTTGGAGTTCTCCGGCCGGGGTTTTAGCATCTTCCATTTTAGGATTCGGCAGCTGGACAATCTCCATCGTGCTCACCTTCTTCCTGCCTTATTTCTTTCAGTGTTTTTAAAATATCATATAGATGATATGAAATATCTTTCAGACTATTCGCAATGCTTTCCAAACTGCATCGAACAGTTCTGATCTTATTGTTGTTGAAAAACATATTCCTTTCTCCCTTCAAATAAAAAAGGGGATACTGTAAGGTTACAGTATCCCCAAAAGAGATTAACTAACTGAAACCTTTATATAAAAACCTTATCGATAATCGTTAGTAATCAAATGCTTACCTCTTGTAGTAAGCGGTGCTGTACGCGCCTTCATCGTTACGCTTAGCGTCCCAAATATGTTCAACACAGGTCGTTACTCTGTGCCCGCCTTTCGGCAGCTCTGCATCGCTGCAGAAGTTCTGACTATATCACGAACTCTTACGAGTCCCTCTTCATTTCGGATCACTTGATCCTACTCTACTCGCTCGATCTCTCGGCTTTCGATAGTCGATAGGCATTTATTCACACACACGTTCAAAATAATGACCATTACACGGTTTGTTGTGTTTGATTGACCAAAAAATTGCTTCAGACGTTCTGTTGATAGAACGTCCTGCTTCTGCGCCGCTTCGGAAAACTTCGCCAGTTGTTAAATCTTTCACTGGAACATGAATTGAATTCTTGTTGCCTTTTCTTGCAGCAGAAAAATTCTTCTTCTGCTCTTCGGACATCGGACCAGTTTTAAGCCCTTTATTCCACGGCGCATTGCCTCGGAAATGTGATTCAGCCAGTTTCTTCTTCTTTTCCTCTGAGAAGTTAAGACGTGCTTGGCTAATCTTCTGTCTTGTTTCTAGTGGCAATGTTCCACGATTTGGTTCTTCCAGCAGAATATTGTATCCATGTTCCTGTATGTTCGATTGATACTGCTCTATGTAGTATTTCTCTAATCTTACGCTTTCTTCGTAAGATAAGTCTTGAGCAAGTATTTCAAGTTCAAAGTTTTCCCATCCGTATTTACAGATAGCATTCCAGAATTTTGGACAGGTTTTATACCCGCTTCCATCTTTCTGAGCTCTTGCGCTAACCTTGCGCATTGTTCGGCCAATGTAAACTTTTGAATTAATCTTGTTAGTGTACTTATATACAATATTGTTGTTAGCTAATAAACTTTTTTCGTATACATGCACTGTTTAATCACTCCTCATATAATCGCTTTTTTGTGTGTGTGAAATTTAGCACGGGATTGTCTTCTTCTCTCCATTACGTCAATTTTCGAATGGCTTCAAAAATTTGAACCAATAGTATATGACAAAAGATAAGATAGAAGAGTTTCCCCGTTTAGAAGAGTTATTCAATGCAGCTTACGCTGCAAGGCCCCAGAGTTTATTTAGGGCTTGGAGTTCAAAGCTGAAGGTCGCAGCGCTCTTATAGCTCGTGTCCATACCAGGAATCTGAGTGATTCTAGCGCGGAACACCTTAACGATGTAGTAGCCAGCAATAGCGCTCTCGGAGCAGTCGTCACCAGAGCCGTAAACCGGCCAGATTGCACTGCACTCGCCGATAGCGGATTCCTTATTGGTAACGATAGCTTCCTGCACTTCCTTCGTGTAATTGTACACGACATCCACGAAGTCGATATCATCGTCAGCAGAGAAGGTAATCTCCTTGCCATTGATCAGGTAATGACCCGCCGTCACAGTACCAGACTGAGTGGTGATGGGTTCCATACCAGCAATGTACACAGACCCTTCGATAGGAGTCTGCAGCAGGGTGATCTTGTGGTTAGCATCCGGCTCATGCCGCTCGCCAGTAGGCAGAGCATAGTTGGCATTCGCCGCATACTCGGTCTTGTTCGCCATAGCGAACAGGTCGGCATCAAATTTGCCACACGTAAAATTCATCGTAAAAGTCGATGATCCGGGCAAAACAGCCACAGGGAACCATTGTGTTCAACGTAGGTCGTTACTCTACGTCCGTCTTTCGACAGCTGCATGTTGCCATGCAGATCAGACTATATTTATACCCAAGGATTATGCACATACTTGGGCCTATCTCTTTCGGGCCACTTGGCCCTACACCTTGGTGAGAGGTTAGTCGTTACACTTTACACAACACAATATTTAAATACTAATCCATCTGGATGCTTACGTGCTCCAGACACGTATCTCCAAATAGTCCTAGGCGTGACACCAAGTTCAGCGGCGCATTCTCTTACTGTTTTCCAAACTTGTCCCGTCTGAACACATGTGACACTATGAGGTTCTTTATTTGGTTTATAATTGTCATCATCCACATACTTATAATGTTTGCCTTTACATTTATATCCATGATACAGACTTTCTTGCAAGCTAGCACTGTTGACATCGAGATCTTTTGCGCAGTAATTTGCACATTCCCACATTTCGCCCGTTTCAATACAAAGTACGGCTCTGGCGTTAGGGTTTTTACCACCTGACAACCCTGCGCCATCTCTACCACCAGACGTTATGTTGTATCCATATTGTCTTTCGTTGGACTTATACTTCGCAATTAATTCGATCTCAAGTGCATCAGCTTCTTCTCTGGATAAATTTGTTTTCACAATTTCATGAACAATATTATCCCATCCGTATTTTCGAATTGCATTATAGAACATTTGTCCTTTGTATCTATGCCCTGTCGCGCCCCATCTTCTACGAGGATCGCCAGTACATTGACCGACATACTTTTTTCCATTTGCAACGACAGTATGAACATAAACAGTATACATATTAATCACTCCTTGTTATATCTGCTCAACAATTGTGCTATTGTTGAGATTGTGTTGTGCTGTAGTTCGGGATTGTCCTCAAAGAGGAGTTCAACCGAATTAAGATAGACTCATTCATGCATTACTGCATGAAGCCCCGTTTATTTCCAGGGACCACCCGGCGTTGATGTCCATAGTTTCAATGTTTGCGCTAACGGTCGCAGCGGTCAGTTCATCGAAGTAGAACGCATGACCATCGCAGCGACGGAACACTACTTTCGGGACGTCAGCAACGTAACCCTTAAGAGCAGCATTATAAGTTGCCATTGCACATGACCTCTTTCATGATTTATTTATATCTGACATCAATATTCTGTCCTCCCAGAAACTTCATATATCTGCCCGATATATCGTATAGAGGCCTTCAGATAACCTTTGAAGCTGTAACGTAGCTTCAGCCGCCCTAAGACAGAGAGACGGGCTGTGTAACCGTCTCTCCGCTTAAGGAGGAATTAACCATGTCGCAACGAGCAGCCTCCTGCCCGGAACTCGCTGCACTATGCGCCCAAAAAAATGCGCATATCCCCAAAGAATTAATAGACCTTCATGTAATGGAAGGCTATTGTTTTGCGTTGATATCCTGTTACTCTTGTACCGCCATCCCAATCTCCGGCGATCCAGAAGCGATATCCCGTATCAGCAAGATATCTTTTGCTTGTTAATAACTTCTCAAGTTCTGCAACTATCAGATCGATTCTTGTTATTAACCGATCGTCTCCTATGTTGCGCAACTCATCTTGCTTTACGTAAATGTCAAAGAGCATTAAATTCTTTTTGACGTTTGGTACATCTGTTTCATATCCCTGCATGTCCGAGTATGCGATCCGACATACTTCGTCTGTAAGCAATTTATTGCTATATCCGGCCCGAATAAAGTATCTGTCTACAAACTGAATGATACCAGTTTTAGGAGGTAGTTTCATCAGGACTTTAAGGTCGTGATCTGGCCATATAACCTTTCGGATAATCGTATTCCATGCGTCGACCCATCCCATCATCAGTTACCACCTCCCAAATAGTTTTGTATTTCAGCTGCAACTAAAGGTTTTGCTGCTTCGCTTATCTCAGCTGAGCTGTTGCTTATTCCGATTCGAGTCGCATCTGGTGCAAGAAGCTCAACAATATGCACAGCTTCTTCTTCTCCGTCTAAATGTGGAAGTTCCAGCCACGGTAATTCAGTGCCCCAGAATTTCTGCGGAACAGAACTTGTATATGTAGAGCCATCTACGTTATGAGCCGTACCATTGTCACCACCAGCAACAGGGATATCATGATTTTTTAAATACTCAATGATATAAGATTCTGATGGCTGCACAGAAAACTTAACCGAAGAACCTTCGCCTTCAACTGTGCATACCAGAGCAGACATGTCTTTTAAAAACTGAGCAGCCGCCTCAGGATTCATTTCTCCGGATAAGGCACCTGCTCGATCTTGAATTCCCTGATTGATTATGCTGACATCTATCTTCGGAGCAACAATTTCTCCGGCAGGTAAATTACTCATATCCATGTAGTCCACCTGCCGCTCTTTTTGCCTGAAACTTCAGTACACCATAAGACTTGGTAATATCTACACCTACACCATCAATATCAACAATTTCATGAGTGTTTCCGCCCCAGTCAAACTTATCACCAATCTTTACTAATTTTGTATATTCATTATATTGTACAGTTAAAATGGTTAATGCTCCTGCGATTGTACCGGGAGTACCAGATACCGCAACATATTCCGGCCGCCCATCATAACGGAAAGCGTTTGCCGGAATAGACGGTGTTATTATTTGCATGCCATCCGTAGAATTAACAGTATACTTTTCGCCACTAATAACATAACCCAAATCGTCAATTGCATACCCTTCGTCATCAACAAGAGGATGCTCATATCGTTTAACTTCCAGAAAGAAATTACAGCGCACCATACGAGAAGGAGCATTGTTGGATTGTAAATGAACAGCCCAGTCTAAAATGTAGATCGAGCCATCAGGTTCAACAACCATATCACCCTGTCTGATTCCACTTGTTACAGAAGCTCGAAGGTTCATGTTATTGTCTGTGTTTTCATATCTGGACTTTGTAGCATCGGGATATACTTCACCACGGATATATTGAGGCTCATAATCCTCTTTTTCTTTGTCGTACCAGTTCTTAATCAATTCCAAATCCATTACGGTATTTGGAATGTCCTGATTTAAGAAAGCATCAAAGTCTGCGGCCAATGTCCGAGGTACAAAGAACCGCTTCGACGTACCTGTTGGTACATATGGAATAGACATTGGCCGTCACTCCTTTACTTCATTGTCTGATTGATAAATTCTGAAATGGAAACCTGATCAGCACGAATACCATTATGCGACAGGTTCTGAGGTAACCGCTTAATTGCGTTTGCCTGATCCAGCATCTTGTGTCGAATCTTCTTAAACCGTTCTTTGATTTCCGGATCCCAGTCTTCTTTCTGTTTGTTTCCGGAAAATACATAGAAAGCATCTTCGATTTCCATAATAAGACGCATTAATTCAAGATTGAGCATCTCAGTATAGGAAACGAAATCATATTCTTTCTCAACAACGGTCTCAAGGTCTTTGTTTTTATATTCAATTTTCACAGTCCACTCACTCATTTTGCCCTCAAATCCTTTACGATGCGCCAAGAGTGTACCGAACCATCTTGTAGTAAATGATTCGACGCTCATTGTCGATTGTGTTGATTGTATCCTTCAGATTTACATATGGTTTATCTGCATTCGTTACCGTAATAGCATCCGTAGAATAACCAAATCGGTTATTCACATCGCTTTGAACTTTAGAAAAGAAATTAATTTTTGAACAAAGTTCAATATACTTTCTTTCATCCAACGGGAAAATTGCATCATAACCAAAGTATTGTTCTTCAGGATCATCTCCGACAAGAACATATTTGTTCTCATCATATTGTTCTGAGCGGCCAGTATCAACAAAGAGCCTTTCGATCCCACCGATAACCATATTGATATAGTTACTGTCTGTTAATGGATATGGAGTTTCTTGCCACTCCGTCTCTTCTTTTAGCCAATCGGCTAATTTGGTAATGTTCAACATACTGGCAGCCCCCAATTTATTTATTCGCTAAACACATCAGCTTCGGGAAGTTTTGCCATGATAACCTTCATCTTGCTCGTAGGAAGATCCATTCCTTTCGCTACGTCAAGAATAGAATTAAGTTCGATTACATCTTCAATCTTCTCTAACCAAGCTTCGATCTGCTTAGCTGACTTTTTCAAATTTGCGCTGATTTCTTCTTTACTGAAATGTTTTTCAGAATACGTATCTGTATACCCGCCAAGATCTTCCAGCGTCAGATCCTTGCCGTCATCGCTTACTACAACCAGTTCCTTGGAAGAAAATGGTTTCTTCTTTCCGCGAGCGATTGTCTCCAGATACAGAATGTCATTAACCGACATAGGTAAGAAACTACCTGCCCGAATAATTGGCTGAATACCGCTTGTCAGCGTTACGCCAATGTCATAACCGCAACGGTTATAGACGCGAAATACTTTTGATCCATCCATATTTTCCTTCAATCCTTTCAAAAATTAAAAAGCGGGGAGAGGCCGAAACCTCTCCCCTTTATTTTTCACCTGTTTTCAAGTTAGATATGTCTAACTTACGCAATCTCATGCGCACCGGCCGTAGGATTCTTGCCAACAACGAAAGCCGCGCCGAACCAAGTGTACAGCAGCACTTCAGTGACACGATCGTCGATGTTCTGAGAAGCCATAGAGTTGATACCGCCTTCGTTGACGATCTTCAGGTTCCGCATTTCTGCAGACTGTCCACCGGGAACAATATAGATCCAGTCAGGATTCAGCACAGGGGTCACGCCATCGGACTTGTAAGCATTGTTCATGCCTACAACATCAGCGCCCTTCCACTTGCCGATGAAGCCATTGCCGTTATGCTCATCAATCATGGAGCCAGAGTATGCCCAGGTGGGCGTAGCGTTGATCTTCATACCAGCAGAGGTATCCAGCTGACCCACGGCCGCGATATCACCAAGCAGAGTCACCGGACCCAGCCGACGGAAGTGCAACACCTGAGCCTCCAGCAAAGCGGGATTGAAACCACCGGTGCTCTTGGCATACCAAGGAGTCGCATTCACATTCTGGAAGCCAGCCTGCAGAACGTTCTCCACGATCTCCAGCTTCTTCTCCAGAATCTTAGCATTCGCTTCACGAATCAGGTCAGCCATATTGAAGCGGCCAGCCTTCAGATCAACAATGTTGATAGCAGGACGAGCGGAGATTTCCTTCGTCCCGACCAGCAGCTGATGATCCGTGATGTAGCTACGGGCAGTGGTAGCACCCTTCGCCTGTACATAGGCATGGATGCCGTCAGTGCGAACCTTAAAGGCCGCCTTCTCGCCGTAGTTGATGGTCTTTTCGTCGGCAATCGCGCCGAGGAAATCCAGAGCCTTATTCTGCAGCTCTTCAACCGTAAACGCAACGATCTGACCGATCTGATGGCAAGTCTGAGGATTCAGATCTTCCAGCAGTTCAGAGATCAGGCTGTTCGCCTTTTCGATCTGATCGGAGTCGATGCGTTCATCCTGATTCTGAGCGGCCAGAACCTTGATCAGCTTCGTGCCGCGTTCAATTTTAATATCAGTCATGTCCGTTCACCTCCGATTAACCGATAGCGCCGGTAGCCAGAACGCCGTAGGCAGTACCCACAACGTACGCATTCGCAGCGCCACTCACAATAAACTCTTCGCCAACCAGAAGGGGATGAGCACGAAGCAGATCGCCCTTCTTCGTGACGTATTCACGATTGTCATATTCTCCGCCATCATTGAAGTCGTCCATACCATTCTCAACAAAATAGTACCGCTTGTTCAGCTTGTCGACGACAAAACGATAGCCCAGTTCACCGTAGATATCGGTGATTTCCTTGCAGACAAACTTGGTAGTAGTATCAGCAGCAGGCAGCACCAGAGCGTCACCATCCTGCACCATGATAGTACCGTTGGCAACGGGATCAGCCGCGCCGTTTACCAGTTCGCCTTCATACACATAGCCCTGAAGCTTTGTCATGTATCCAGATGCCATAGTAAACCATTTCCTTTCTATGAAAATTACGCCCTATCTTTTCTTATAGGTACGTTTTTCTTGGAACAGGGCTTTTTCTAAAGGCCATTTTCTGTGATAATATCTTCTCTCAAACTCTTTTACCGATACAACACAAAATCGTTCTATTGCTTCGCACAACAACATTGTTTCACCATTGATCACAACCTGTTTGTTGCTGCTTCTGTTTCGGCTGTTTTCTTTTCGAGAAACAAATCGACAATTTTCTGGAAAGTAACCCTTTTCATTATCGATTCTATCGATCTCCAGTCCTTGTTTCCAACCATGTTCCAATGCCCATGAAATAAATGCTTCTGCATTATCCATAGACCATTCATTACATACGGTAATTCCTTTGCCGCCATAGTCTTTATATTGTGGATGATTCTCGTTCTCACAACGATAATGCATACAATGTAACACGTTAAATAAAGGCTTATAAGAAAGCCCATGAACAAAATACATAGCATTTATCTCCTAGGTTAGATTTTCTGCTTATCGACTAAGCAGATCCCGTCCGTTTTTCTTCTCTGCGGGCTGAAGCAGATCATAGTAATCAGCCTTAGCCGTCATAGAATCAACAAACGGGTTAATCGCTTCTGCCGAAACATTCAGCTTTTCAACAGAAGCAACAACGCGCTGTTCCTTCAGACTCTTTACCTCTTCCGCCAGAGCCTTAATAGTCTCTGTCAGTTCAGCAATCATCTGTTCAGCGGTCTTCTTCTTCTCGTTATCGTTTTCGACACGAGGCACGGTTTCGTCAGAGGCGTCTCCTTCGGAGTCATCGGAGCCTTCCGCAGGTTCAGGATCTCCGTTTCCCGTTTCTCCGGGATTGTCTGTGGAAGTATCCGCAGAATCACCATCAGCTTCAGCGACGCGCAGTCCTTCTTCGGTCTCGACAAGAGTACCTTCAATTTGGTCACTTACGCCTTCTGTCACTTCCACACGCTGGAAAGCAGACTTTCCAGTCTCGCTATCGTAAGCGTGAGTCGTTTCTACTACAGTGGTGGTGTTCTCTACGTATACAGCCGCAGTTTCCGTTTCTTCAGCTTTTTCTTCCTTTTTTTTGCAGGAAGCGTCTTCTTCAGCTTCGACTTCTGTTTCGGCTTCTTTTTCAGCCGTCTCGATCTCCGTCTCGGCTACCGCTTCGGGCTGAGTTTCTTTAACCTGTTCGGTCTCAGAAATCTGAGTAGTGGCTTCAGTTTCTTCAGCTAAAGCCTGCTCGGTTTCGAGCTTTTCAACATCCGCCATTTCTGTCTCACCCCTTTCGGTGTCATCTGCATTGCTCTCCGCTACAAACTCAAGAGCTACAGCGTCCTCGCAAGCAGGGAAGGTAACAATGGCAGTTCCTTCCAGATAGTTGTTCTCCGACGCATCAATTACGAGCGTTCCATCTTCTTCTTCCGAATAATCGGAACATGCAATTTCAAAAGAGAATTTCAGTGCGCCTTCAGCAAAGAGTTCTGCAATGGCTTTACTTAACTTGACATTTCGCTTCGGAATTCGAGCGTAGCCTACAAGATAAGCACCACCATCAAATTCTTCTTTTTCGAACTGATAGAAAGATCCAATTTGCGTCGAATAAAATTCTCCGGTCTTTGCATTGTACATATGGCCGAGATTGGAGTATTTCCCGCTAGTAAGAGACTTAATGTCCGCATACAGCGGCAGTCCAACATACCGTTCTTCATCAGCGATAATCTCGTCGATAAAAGCTTCAGTAACCTTAACGCCGTTAAGATTCGCTTTAGGCGTTTCGAGTATTCTCATCTTTACAGACATGAATACGTCGGACTGTTTCATTTCGGAGATGACAGAAGCAAAGCTGATAAATTTGGCCTTACTATTCATTGTTTGTCTCCTTTTTGCTTTCAATTGTCAATGCTGGGAGTCAAGGCCAATTGAAGCGAATCTTTATATCAACAACCTTACGGTTGGAGATATTGAAAGTCCCGCCGGGTTGCGCATGAAACAGAGGCGTGGCGGGTTCTGTCTGGCTGCCCCTGTGGGGTTTGAACCCACGGCCTTCGGATTAACAGTCCGCTGCTCATCCAGCCGAGCTCAAGGGCAACAAGAAACACCGGGGCCGAAGCCCCGGCTCTTGCTATCCGCGTTTAGAGTAGCGGCAACTCAGGTTTTCTGATAAACCATCTAACACACTTAAAGACATAGACTTATTTATAAAGGACGCTCTGCGCTACACGTCCATATTATTCATCCGGCATAGAACCTTCAGGCGAAGAAGGCTTTGGCTGTTTTGAACGATCAGCCGCATCTGGATCGGATGTCCTTTCTGTATTATCAAGAGTCGGACGCCCTGCGCCTTCAGAAGATTCCTGAACAGTATTGCCTTCTCTGGAAACAAGAACAGAATCAATTTCTTCAGATTCTTCCTTACGTTGTTCAACTTCTTTGTCAATGGAATATCCAAATGCATCAAGATAAGTCTTTGTAGAAACAACACCGCGAGACCACAGTTCTTTGCATGCTTCACGGAGAGCCTTTTTGCCTTCCATTGATAAAGGCATAAATTTAAATTCAGGAACTTCCTTCAAGTTATTAGTAGCCGGAATAATCTCTGTAAGCTTTTCATTTACACGATTCATTAACTCACAGAACTTTTCTCTTGCGTCATTAATGCGTGCTTCAGCTGTTTGCATAGAAATCTGCGCCGATGCAAAAGTAGAGCCGTCCTGCGAAATACCGCTTACTATAATTCCAGATACACCACCTGCAGAAAGAATATCATTGTTCACATCTCTGTATTTATCCCATTGGAATAAGTCAGCCGTATCAGCCTGTACAAACTTGGATTCTGCAAGATGGTTAGTAACCACAAGCGGGAACCCTGTCATGCCTCGTTTAAAGATATTCGATACCTGTCTCAACTGATTTGCATCAGGCAGCATATCCTGTCCTTTTGTTGGATCACCATACTTAGCATGAGCAAAACCGTGTGCCGCAAGGTTCAGAATAGCTTTCTCATAAGTAGCAATCAATTCTTTTCTGGACAATGGTTCCAAAGCAGAAGCAATAAATGGAATTGCATATCTGTTCCAGCTTTCCTTGTTGCCTTGCATAACAAAAGTATTTTCAGGATTAAGCTGGGCATACTGTTGTCCTTTGTCAATGGCTTTCTTCACTTCTTCCGGATAACCCTTGAAGTAAGCATCCATGTTGTTGTCTTTGATCCAGCCTTCATAAATAGAGTATCCCTTTTCTCTCCATTCATTCTGAATCGAAAGACAGTCAAAATCCACGATAGGCATTCCATTTAACATCATATTACCGATTCTGCATTTATGGATTGGCAATGTGATCAACTGCCCATTCAAAAGATAACAAACAACATTGTAATATTTCCAATATTCCAACATGATACCATTGATTTTCTCTCTTAGTCTCATTCGTTTATATTGATCTTCATACAATTTGATTGTTTTTTCGTTGTTGCCTGTCAAAAGCCAGCTTGAGCAGGTAGAGAATGGAACGAATACATGCTGAATAATACCGCGAACAATCGGATCAGCATCCGTATAATAGTCCGCCAATTGGTAAAGACTGACAATATTATTCTGTTTGTCTCTCAAGATAGAGTCATAATCATATCCTGAAAGATTTCCACTGAAAGTAATGTTAGAGTTAGTATAACTTTGAAATACATCTGGTGTATTGTCGCTAGTTGCACCAACAAATTCATTCCGGCGAGTCTTATCAATTGACTCAGAAGGAACCTTTAAGCGGGCGCTCGCCCTGAATCTGTCAAAAATACCCAAGGCTTTTCGCCCCTTTCTTTAAAATCTTGAAACGATTCCGATCGCAGGTACTCCACGACGAAAACGTTTAACGTTTTCCTTTTCGAGCTCTGATATATAATCGTTTGCCATTGCCAGACTTGAGTATCGGTCCTTGTGTTGTCCGGCGTGAGGAACATCATATGTCTTATTACCTGAGGAAGATGTGCGTTCCACGATATTGCCCATCTCAAACTGAAGGGCGTCGGCCTGAAGGAATATATCCATTTCTTCCTTGGTAAGTCTTAATCTTTCATCTTCAATTTCCTGCTGTCTTGCGCGCATTGTTCTTTCCTGAATTGGAAGCTCAATCTTTTTCTTCTCAAAAGCAACACGCAAATTACTATAGATTCTTTGGTTCAAAGTGTTAACAGCGCGGAAAGGATGCAAAGCCTGAACCGCATCAGGGTTAGACAGCGGTTCATCGTCTACAACAAGCGGTGGATATTCTTTACCCGATACAGGATCGATCCACTCCTGATCGAAGAAACGATCGAAACTGTCTCCAACGCCTCGTGCGTCGTAGATAATCTTTTCCGTATTCGGGAAACGAAGATGATAATATCTACGTACTTGTTCTGCAAGATAGTCTAACGGTTTACCGTTGAAAGCACGCATATTGACTAACTTACGTGTGTATGTACCGTCTTTACATTCCACAAACTTAACTACAGAAAGGATTGAGTTATCAGATCCTTTAGCAGTAGAAGTAGCAATATCCAGACAGATAACATATTTTGATTTTGAATTCTTAGGCTGTTCCATTTCAATCTTATCTAAGTTACGACATGGAGTTGTAAGGTCAAACGGAAGAGCCGAGTTGGAATTGGCGCCCACAAACTTGGAACCATATTCCATATCAAACGTAGCTTCTGGCATACGTTCTTTTTCTTTCATGAAGAAGTCTATATCTGTAATACCATTTGCCGCAGCCGAACGATAATCCAATGCGCAGCAGAAGACAGACTTGTCTCCTTTGGCCATACGAGTGAGATCCTTCATAAAGTTGTCGTAGTACTGATTACTTTTTTCACATGCTGATGTGATAGTAATCGTTTTACTTGCGAAATCTTTGAATCCATAATTAAAGCAGACTTCTCTTGTCGTATTACGAATAGGAGAAACAACAGCTTCAAGCGTGTCCTGATCTACATCAAGGGCCTCATCGATAATTATAATTTTGGCCCGAATACCTCTGGCACTATCGATAGAGGCCGAGATAAGCTGACTGCCGTTTTTCAATGTACAGCTTGAGCTATCTTTCGAGACCTGAACAAGACTTTTTGAATTAGAAGCTGAGATTTCATTTGCTATATTTGGATTCTGTTCCGCCAAAAGTTTTAGCTTGCCCAAAGCAAGTGTCGCCTGCTTAGCCGTGGCCGAAACAATCAACACCGTTGTTCCCGGATACAGAGAACATAATGCAAAACCACCCAAAGAAGCCAGCCATGTTTTACCATAGCCACGGGAACATGTGTCTTTAGAATCAACACAGTTACCCATTTGTCTCAGCATAACATGTTGAGTACGAGTTAGCTTAATTGGACGGTACGCATCTTCCACATAGACATCTAAGTGAGATCTGTAGAACATTACCTGTTCTTCCATAAGATCCCAATTAGTAATAACACCCATTCTCGGAGTCATGTAATCACGCTCCGTTTAAATCGAGTGCTTCAACGATGTATCTAAATTCTTCAATAGTTTTATCTACATCGTCTTTGGGCCATTCAATCTTACGAGTCATGCTGTGCCCGGTTGTTTCTAATTGGAATGCTATTTCCGACCATGAACCTACGCCGCTCTTATCACCGGGCTTACGTTTGCACGCAGCGAAGTTACCCGTCTTCATCAGCAGGTCATACTGGGCGATAGCATCTTTAACATCCTGCAAAGAGCATTTGCCGGACATATATTTGTCCTGTGCTGTATCAACCAGCAACGACGCTTTAGCTAATTTCTTGGCGTTGTCCCTTAATGAAATATCAGAGAGGTCAAAGTCATTTTCCAAACCCTGATAGTAGGTTTCCAAGTATTCGATCTCAGAGGGCTTGAACATTCCATTGAACTCATGGGAGTAAATCTTAACGTTAGGATCGGCAGGCTTCGCGGCTGAGATATCAACGATCTTCCCGGCCTCTTTCGCTTCAGCATAACTATTCGCATAAACATCACCATTGTGATCCTCATACTTATAGATCTGCGTCTTCTGCATCATTCCCGGAACAATCTTGCACGCAATACTTTCCAGTATTACCTGCTGTCTGTCTTCAGATGATTTCTGAAACACAGAGTTATTGGCCGCCTGTAAACCAGCCTGCTTAATTGCATTGGCCCACATCGATTCATTCCAAGCTCTGTTGTTTTCCCAGAAATATTCACGCATCTCATCCTTGGTCTGACACTGCGCAATACAGTCTTTACACCATGAATCTTTTCCGCCCTGATCGATCCAGTCGCGATTAGAGAAAAACTTTGCTACAGGTACAGTCCTGTGACATTTCACACAAAGCTTGGTTAACGGAGGTTTCTTCGCAGTAGTCCTGTACTTCGAAGTAATCATTCCGTATCATCCAAGATCTCCATCAGTTCCTTTTCAGGTCCTGTAAGATCTTCTTTCTTTACTGAAATGTATCCGTTCTCCATTTGCTTTGTAAGTGTCTCAATGTTCTTGAAAGTTCTTTCATTCCTAACCTGTGTATAGAACTCCGTTAAAGCAAGAAACAGTTCCGGTGTTTTTGTGTACTTAAAAGTACTGATGTTGTATTCTCCAACTCTCTTAACATACACGTACCGAATTCCCTTATCAGCAAGGAACTCTACTTCTCGTCTCCACTGGGTCATATACTCCGAATCAAACGCCTTATTGGGTACCATTGTTTATCACCTCAATTTTTAACTTTGGGAAGCTACTTCTTCCTTTATGTCACGTTTCGGATGGTTACGCTGCGAAAAGTTGTTAAAAGATGGAAATAAGTATTTTATTTGTATCAATGGATATTAAATGCTTTGCTTTTCTCGAAAGAGTTTTTTGTATGATTCGAAATATCGTGTTTTTAAATTTAAGAGGAGGGAGCTGGCCGTCAGGCCAAAGCTCCCTCTTTTTTTCTTATAGGTTACATAATGAAGATTGTTCGAAAAAGAGATGGAGGTTAATTTTCAAAGAGGACTTGGAAGGAAATAACGTGATATAAAAGGCTTGCACAGAAAGGTTTGAATTTGAAATAGGAGGTTTGAATTTGAAATAGGAGTTGGAAGAGAATATATATCGAGCAATTTACGCTCACAAAAACTTTTCAGCGTAAATTACGGCCCTTTTTCTGCAACGAATATCCCAACATTCTTAGAATGTTCTGGATATTTCTGATTTTCTGAAATGGGTCAGGTAGCTCAAAAATCCAATACAAAAAAAGAGAGTCGCAGCAATGCGGCTCTTTTTTTGATAAAAAAGAAGGAGGAAACAAACATGGATTACATCAGTATCATCAAAAAGGAAGCAGCTCCCTACATGGATCGTCTCTCGATCCGTAGAGAAGCAATGCTTAAGCAGGATGAAGAGCTTTACGAGTATAGTTTTTCATCTGCTTTCGATTGTGCCAAACATCATGACCACGACAGGTTAGTATCAGCCGTTAAAAAGATTAACGTACAGTTAATCAAAGACGGTAAAAAGCCTCTTTGTAGCGATGATCGCTACGAGGCAGCAAAGTTTTGCTGCATTATCAGCGGCAGAAAAGAGTTAGTAGACTATGTTTACTAACAAAAACCACAAGGAGAGACTGAAAAGCCTCTCCTTTTTTTATTATTATCAAATAAGGAGGAAAATTATGTATAACTCTCCATACAAACTGTATATCGATAATGATTATATTGAGTACAAGTTCATTACCGATGCTGCACAAGCGTGGGCAGACGAACCCAACGCCAAAATATTCGATGCTAATGGCATTGAGGTAGAACAAGAGGACATCGAATCAGTCCTCTGTTGGTAACTTTGACAAACAGGAGATCCAAGCGGTCTCCTGTAGTCAGAGCTACTGTCTCTGAAAAAAATAAAATAAGAAAGGTGGTACCCATCATGATTAACATTATCGACATTTTTCCTGCTCTTGCAGCCGCATTGGCAACGTTCCTTATTTGCTTTGTTGTTTACAAAGCGGTAACGGGAAACCAAACAGCAACGATTATTCTTACCGCGATCGTTAGTTTCATAATTCTCATTGGAGCAGCTGCAGCAGGAACAGCAGAAACACAATACAAATACCAATTAGAAATTTGTATTGTTAATGTCTCCGCAGAAGAAATCAATATTATTCGTTTGTCAGATGGAAATGAATATGCCATCGACTTCGAATATGGTTGGTCTAATGGACTCAACATTGTTATCTTTAACAATAACAATACTACATCGCCTTATGATGATATTGTTATTGTAAGAAATGAACTGTTCTATGGTTTTATTAACAGCAACATTTAAATACTGTTGCTTTTTATACGGCATAAGGTAAGCCTGCTCCACGGTGGACGAAACCTTGAAACATGCGGGTGTTTGCCGCAGTAACCTGCAACGGTTACACATTATATGCACCTACTGCATAGTGTAGGAGAAGGAGGATACCATGTCTATCAATACCATCACACCCATAAACTGGTTTGAAGATTTCAACGGAGCGAATTTTGGCTTTATTAGACAAGCAGCTTGTAATAATAATTTACCATTCGACGATAAACTGAAAACCATTAGTTTACCAAGATGTATTGAAGCCGTTGATGGGTTCGGGATTCAGGGAAGCTTTGAGAACCATCAAATTGTATTCACCGTTGTTGTTGTTAACTATGAAGAATGTGGTGGAGATCCAGATGATCCAAATTGGGAATATCAACTGATCCCAACGCTCTGGCTATACAGTGGGACATGGGACAAACACAAAATAGAAGGGTTAGCTTCTAGCAGCCAATTGGCAGTTGGCAAAATGCTACAGGGCATTTATAGAAACGCAAATGTTCATAATCCAGAGGTCGCATCTGCATTAAAGACACATAAGTTTAAATTCAGAACATTCGGCTTTTGTTGAAGACAAAAGGTAGGTATAAAAGCCTGCTTTTTTATTTCAACATACGTGAACAGAAGAGCTCTGAGTAATCAGAGTTCTTTTTTATATATCAACATGCATGAAGTACTCGCTCATGCATTACAACCGCAAAATCCCAGCGGTATGAGTGTGGCAATTGGGTGCCGTGCTATACGAAACATAGCTCAAGGCCGAGCAGGCGCATCTTAGCTCAAAGATGCAAATGTTTATCAATTCTATTTTGTTGTCTCTTAAGTGAGACAGAAAGGAAGGAAACCATGTCTAAGATTAATACTTCTATTGCTGTCGTCTCCGCTCTGATCAACGAAGGGAAAATTCCGACGAAGGTGGCAAATGCTTTAGCGATTTCTCTGTCTGTAACCGAATTAAGACAGATCGTTGCCAACAATGCTCTTGACCGTCTCATGAAGATTGAAGGCATCGGTGAAAAGAGAGCTGCAACCATTATTAAGGTGCTTACTGGAAAGATCCCTCAGCGGCTTTCCGAGAGCCGCACCGGCAAGAAGATCAGCACTCGGGAACCGAGCGTAGGGTTCTCCCTTCGTTCGTTCGCTTCCAAGACCGTAATGAAGGAATATGTTCCGTACATCGAAGCGATAAATAATATCGAACTGTACAAAGAAACCGAAAACGGTCGTATGCTCGATGACGAAGCATTGCTTGATGCCCGTCAGGCATATGCTGAACTCAAGAAGTTTTCGAACGAACTGGACGAAAAGAACTTACCGTTCTCTCTGTTCCAGAACGAAGGAACTATCTCACGGATGAGCCGCAGCATCGGCTCTGACATTTTCGGGATCGATTACACCTCAAAGAAACCGACAACCGCATGGATTACTGTCGAACATGGAATCCAAGAGCTGATCAATTTCAATTGGCACGTTTTCGGCAACACGAAAACCGAAGCCGAAGCTGAAAAGAATCGCCTGCAGCAGGAAATCGAACACAGACTCGGTAACGCCGGTGTTCGGATGTATGTTGGCAACACGAGCGTAGAAAGCTCAATGATCCACTACGGTGGATTCGCAGCTTCAGCATCTCACCAGAAAGACGAGAAGTTGGTTATGGCTGACGCAAAACTTATGAAGCTTCATGAAGAAGCAATCTGGTTCACTATGAAGATGGCCGAAGTATTTGATCTTGAGATCAACGGAGCGGCAATTTGGAAAATGAGAGCAAACCTTCTTAGACCGATCCGTTGCGGTCTCAAAATCAAAGGTGGTCGCCAGCTTACGCTGAATGACATCGAAATTAAGGAACCGATCATTGTTAATCGTGTCATCAAGAACGCTCGAAAGATTGGTGAACTGAACGAAGAGACGGGTGAAATCTTCGAAGACGGCAAAATGGCTGTTGAAAAGACCTTGGCCGACGGCACTCTTATGTCTACCGTGGAACTCGAACAGTGGGGTCAGACCACTTCTTATGGCATCAAGGGATGCTCGGGAGACGGAGCCGCTCCGATCAAGTACGCAGCGAAACTGGAAGGGAAAGAAGTTCCTTTGATGAAACCCATCCTTATGGATGGGGGATGCTGGAAATTCGATAAAGTCAGATGTTCCTGGGAAGAATTCGTTCGTAGAGCGAACAAGCTCGCCGAACGGTATCCGAGTTTGAATAAACTCTGGCTGCTCCGCGAAGGAGACGAGCTGGAAGACGACGTTAAAGTTCGTCGACTGACTCGGAGTCTTATTCAGCAGTGGATCCATCTCGACGCTCGCGACATCCGTATGATCACTAAGAAGAGCCGCAAGAGCCTGAACAAAATGAAGACCTTAAAGGGTGCTATCAACATGATGGCCGAGACTGGACGGGAAGAAAAGAGCCAGTTGGGTAAGGTGTTTGAGAAAGCACCGTGGCTGGTACTTAATCCTGAAGTTCAGAGATATCTCGAAACAAGGTTTGTCCGGAAACAGAGGGAAGCTGCGGCATGTAAGTTTAAGACGACTGGGTTTTATCCTTACATTCAGGAAGACTTTGTTGCCATCGCCCAAATTTGGGTGTTTGGTGCCGATTCCAACCGTATGGATCTGGGCGTGTTGAAGGCAGGCGAAATGAGCGTCGCTGATGTGGCACCCAAGCAGAAAATGCTGGCAGTCCGGTTTCCTGCGAACTATCAGACCGCTGCCGTACGTATCAATGTGCCTTGTCGCGAAGCTTTCAGTTCTTGCAGCAACATCTGCATGATCTCAATCTACGACGATATCCTGATCCGTCAGGATGGTGACGTAGATGGTGACGAAATGGCCATCATTCTGGATGAAATCGCAATAGCTGCGACTGAAAGAATGTACGAAGAGTTCAATCCTCCGGTTGTCGTGTTCGCACACGGAGGAAAGGCTCCGAAGAAAAAGATCAGCAATCGGGCTGGTCTTATTGAAACTATGTATAATGACTTGTGGAAGGCCAAGAAGTTTGATGGCGTTGGAAAGTATGCCAATCTGGCAACTCTTTGTTGCCACCTTGCTTCTCTGGCTTATGCCCATGGAGATATGGACGAAGTTAAGATGCGCCTTGTTCAGATGTCTCTGGCATCGACTGGTGCTATCTTAGCGATTGACCAAGTGAAAGGCAACGCCGTCAGCGACGAGCTGATCGAGCGACTGGAACAGATCAGCAAGTCTGTCAGGAACCAGTGTCTGAACATGATGCCGTTCACTCAGCAGTTCGTCAAAGGCCTGAAGGCTGATGAAGTTCTGCCTGAAAGTGATGCTTTGTGTGATCAGATGGCTGGTCTGATCATTCGCGATACCAACGACAAGGAAACCAACGGTTATAAACTTGAAGTTGGTAACGCGCAGTGGAACGCAAAGGAAGCGAAGCGGGCTATGCTCGACTTTGGCCTGAGAACGACTTCACTCCGGAACTCTCCTGTTCCGAAGAGCATTCTCGATACACTGGCGGATAACTGGTTCAACGACAAGAACAATGCTGATCAGGAGACCTTCCGTCTGATCAAGGCTGGTCAGCCCGTTCAGATGAAGGATCTGGTACTTCTCATGTGGAGAAATGCATGTGCGTTGGAATTCCGTATGACCGGGGATAATCTGACCGCCAAGCGGGAAGAGTATCTGAAGATTGTACGTGAAATGCTGTATACACAGGCAACCTCTGCTAAATGGGTTGGTAATGACGGGCACGTATTCACCGATGCCGAAAAGAAAGCTTCTGTCGTGAACGTTCTGGTGTATGATGCACTTAACATGAGCGGCAAAGGCAATGGTATCGATGATGACAAGAAGGGATCCTATGCAATCTTCGTACTGAAGGTGTTTGCGAAGGAGATCCTCTGGTGTCTCGAACGGAACCATGCAGATGCCAACCTGTTCAACATCAAGTATGCGACTGCTACCGATCTGGAGATCGAAGAGTCCGCAGAAGCGATTGAGAACATTCTGGCCGACGGGTGGGGCAACATTGACGAAGATCAGGAAGTGTGGTTCTCCGATGAGGATAACTACACAGACTATGATCTTGGCGACAATGACTATGTAGAAGAATGTTAAACCATAATACACGGGAGCCGCACGATCGGCTCTCGTAATTGTGGCTTAACACACCACAATATCACCCCAAAACCCTAACTTCGACACCGACCGATTCTATTAGGGCGGGGGAGTTTTTTGGGACGCTCTAATTTTACGGGGCCAATATTTTTTCGGGCCCTATATATTTTTCTCGCAATATATATTTTCTCCATTGTTATTATATTATCTCCGTCCCACAAGTGGGACTACAAATACTTTTGTGAAGAATGTTGTTTTCAAACATTTCTGTGTCACGTTCTTAATTGTCGCGGCGACCGAATATTTTACAGGGCGGGAGAGATTTTAAACCCTTCGGACTTACAATTTCTTTCCATCCTTATTTTATCAATCTTTCGCCTTTCCTTAACTTGAAATACTCACACGGCCCGCAAGCGGGCCTGCAAATACATCTGCGAAAGGAAAACCATCTCCTTTCAAGGTTTCTCATTAATCAATTTTCCTACTGTTCGCACACGATCCACCGGATCGCAAGCGATCCTGCTAAGTACCCTTATGGGAAAATCCCGTATTACATAATTAAATATTTTAGGAGGTATTGGTTATGTTCATGGAAACTCGTAATGCTCTGAAGAAGGCTCTGGCGGACTGGAAGGAACGGCTCGTTGAGCATGACAGGAAGGTTGCCAAGCTTGAAGCTCTCGTTCGCTCTTTTAACGAAAACACCCCGGAGCATCTGTTTGTTCCTACCATGCAGGTCTTGAAGAAGGCTGAGCAGGAAGCTGATTTGATTCGGCTGAACTGCCGTGCTTTGGAGACTGAACTGAAGAAATACAGTCTTAAGCCTGCAGCATAATCTCGTATATCCAGTAAACCGCCCCGGCTACTGCTTAGCGCTGGTTGGGACGGTTAATTGGCTACACGAGGACTTTCAAGCATGTGACTATGGCAGACTGAAAGTCAATGCTTGAGACATGTCCTACATTTCGCGTCATGTTTTGCGGAAGTTGCCAGTTCTGCTTGACATGAGCGGCATGGGTCCCGGGGGATTAAGGGTCCCCTGGGATTTCCATTCAATAATGACATTTTCCTACTTCATGGGTTACCTCCTTCCTTTGGAGAGAATGGATTTCTTCCTTGAGCAAGAAGAATGAAATTCTCTCCTTTCTTTGGTAAAACCAGCCATTGGCTGATTTTATATAACCCGAATTAATCAAAGACTGAGATCTCGAATTCGGGCTATTTCTCTCTTGCTTATTAATTATCGATTAATTTTAGGAGGATCAAACAATATGTTTAACGTTGATATCTACACAGACGGAGCGTGCTCCGGGAATCCCGGCCCTGGCGGATACGGTGCGATTATTACCTGCAAAGGGCAGGAAAAGATTGTCCGTGGTTTCGTTGAAAATTCTACCAACTGCAGAATGGAACTGATTGCCATTATTGAAGCAATCAAAGTTCTGAACAAACCATGTCAGATTCAGGTCTACACAGACGCAAAGTACGTCGTTGACGGTGTGACCAACTGCAAGAAATGGCTGGCCAAGAAAGATCTTGCCAATCGTGACTTGTGGATGGAACTCATCACAGTAGGCAACGAAGGCAAGCACAAGATGAAATTCATTAAAGTCAAAGGTCATTCCGGAGATGTGATGAATGAACGCTGTGACAAAATTGCCAAAGAACAGATTCGTAAATACTGGCATGAAAGGACTGGAATGGAATGAAAAAGCAGGTGGCTATCTATCTTTTCGCATTTCTGGTTCCAACGGTTTTATCTCTGATTTTTGTGAGGTGAATAAATATGCATGAGTATCAATGTATTGATACCGAGTATGGAGTGAAAGGATTCATGCCCAGCGGGGAACAGCGTGAGTTTGCAACAGAGTCGGAATATCGGGATGCATATACCGATGAGGAAAACGAAATCTACGATGAGATGTACAGACTGAACAATGGTTTTCAGTATGAAATCGAAGAAGATTTCGTGCTTGGCGCATGATCCTGTTATTTACATCTGTCGCAATGATTGCTATCTCGTTCTGGGCCGGAATGAAGACAGCAGACAGATACCATCGAGAGGCCATGCAGCATGAAGAATATTCCCTGAGATTAGCCCATGCAAGAATAGAATCAGGAAGTTATCCATCATATGTTGCACCAATTCAACCCATCGGTCAACCATTTATGGACAGACTGAAATCCCAAGGGAAAGCTACCCAACAAATTCGAAAATCCAAACAAGCATGATTCCCCGGGGCGCAAGCGCCCCTACAGGAATACATCTGTGAAGGGTAAACCAATTCCCTTCAAATCCCCATCATGTGGCGTCCGATACCCACAATAAATACCGCCGTCGGATAGGACTGTCTCCCGAAAGAGCTGGGCAGATTGCAATGCAGAAATTGCTGAACCCATCGATTAAATTTTATTGATTAACGGAGGATTTTGAAAATGACTAACTTCCTTGCTTCTGGACATATTGTCCGTAATGCTGCTACCCGTACCGTGACCGTTGGCAACGTGCCGACTCTGGTGACCGACTTCACCGTGGCCGTCAATGACGGATATGATCCCAAGACCAATCAGCCCCGGTATACCAACTACTGGCGCGTGAGCCTGTGGCGTGAGACCGGCGCAAAGCTGGCTCCGCATCTGGTTCAGGGTCGTGCTGTGAACATCACCGGTATCCCGACTGCCCGTGCGTGGCTGGATCAGAACGGCAAGCCTCAGGCTCAGCTTGAGGTGAAGGAAGCCCGTGTCGAGCTGATCGGCAAGAAGCCGGGTGATGACATTCCTGAGGAGCCGATTCCTGCGGATGTTATCCCGGAAGAGGAACTGCCTTTCAATCAGTAATTGAAACCATAGGGGGAATCAGAGCGATGGGGCTCTGGTTCCCCTTTTTTCGACTTCTCCATGTTGCATGTTCGATTGCGTTGCTTCGGTACCTAACTTTGAAGCCATGGAAGTGTGACATAAAGGAGAGAGACTAAAAGTTTTTTCTTTTTTTCTTTCCAGAATATTTTATTTCTTCGTATCTTACGAGAGATTTTTAATCACGAAGGCGTGTCTTGATGAGGGGATGACTATTTGTCCATCTGAAAACGACAGCGGCCTATTTGATTATTTTTTCTCGGTAAATACGTTGAAAGAAGGAAAGGGTGATATTTTTGGAAACTTGTTTTAACTACTGTGATCCAAAGACTGCATTCTTCAGCTCGGACGAACGAAAGTGGATCAATAAAATTCACAAGCTGAAAGAAAAGTACCCTTACGAGATCACGATCATTGCTGAGCCAAAGGATAACGACGGGTGTATCTATTGCAGACTTCCGGTTGCGTGGCTCAGAGTCCAGCCCAAGATCAAGCGAGAGATGTCCGAAGAACAAAAGGCGGCTTTTGTAGAGCGAATGGGCAATCTTCATAAATAACGAGAGATTTTTAGTCAAATTCGTTTTGTTTGTGGCAGGATGAGAATTTCTCCACCTAAATATTCAAACAAGCTAATTGGTTTCAATTTCATCGTATATTACGAGGGTTCTGAACAAACGTGACTGAATATTACTCTGCAGATTGCAGAATGACTGTCGTATGGCAAATTAGTTCGGTACCGAAATTTGAAGCCATGCGAAACGAGCCATAAAGGAAGAGGATGTATGAAAGGTGGGTTCGCTCCCCGCTGATCCTTCTTCCAGGCTGTCGGTGTGCGCTATACGCTTAATCGCAAACCAGCCTTTTGCGGCCGACAGTAATTTAATAAACAGGCTGCTTATCCCGTACCGATGCAAAGAAGAAGAGCAGCCGCTTACCCGATGCTTATACAGAATGATATTAGCTAACTGGGTATAGTGTCGGGTTTGTATGGGGCATTAACGCAACGGTAGCGTATCTGCTTTGCAAGCAGAAGGTTGCAGGTTCAAGTCCTGTATGCTCCACCACGACTGAGGGCGACGTTAGGGCGGTCGTAAAATAAAACTCTGAACAAGTCACTGTCAAAAGCCGGCAAATGTTTGACATACTTGACGTCGTATCTATCGAAGGTGTGGTGTAACGGTAACACGCGTCACCAGGAATGACGAGTCGCAGTTCGAATCTGACATCTTCGACGTGTCGCGACTGATGTGTGGAGTTTTGATTTCTTTCGGCCATACAGAGAATGACAATCCAATGAAAGAAATAGCGGCATGGTGACAGCCGGTTGAAAAAGAAGGGCTCGCTACCCAGTCACCTTATCATTATGGCTCGTTGGCGCAAATGGAAGATTCGCAAGTGATTTAAAATCACTCGGGGCATATCCCCATATCGGTTCGAGTCCGATACGAGCCACTGCTTCCTTTATGGAAGCCCAACACCTCCTTTCATCATAAGGCCGCATGTCAAAGTGCGGCCGACTTATCTCAGCTTAGTGTAACGGAGAGCACGACGGTCAACTGCATGCCACAGTAAACACTGTGTGACTGGATGAGACAGTTCGAATCTGTCAGCTGGGACTTGCCCATTTTCTGAATAGTGGGCATTCATTAACTAACTCTCCTTGACGGTGTCTGTTTCTCAGCAAAGTCACATCGAAAGATGAAGCACTACTGGACTTAATCAGCCGTTCGATTCGGCTGGCCGTCACCAATGGGGATTCGTATATTGGCTATTACGCTCGGCTTTGACCCGAGAAAGGGCGGATCGTAACCGTCATCCCCAGCCATATTACGACAGGACTTCTTTAAACACGAATAAAAATAATATTTTTAATCCGTGCCTGTAAGAATCAAAAAAACACCCTGTCGTAAAAAAATCCACTCGGGGAAATCGACAAATCCGAGTGAGTTCGGTGTACGCTATATACTCAATTGAGAACCAGCCTTTCTCAGCCGGACAATTTATATAATCGCTTCGTGGCCGCACAATCATTCTTATAGGCCGTCAGAATCAATTTGCTGCTGTCGCCCTTCGTGCGAAGCAGTTCTACGCGTATTATATATATTAACCATATTAAGTATCTCTTAGTATACCTAAGGTATAACGTTATTAGTAACATATACGTATCGTTACTTAGATTGTTTTATTATTATTTATTATTATAGGCTTATTTGGTTATATTTTCTTTTGGGAGAAAATATAACCAATAAGCCATTATATATATTATTAATATTACTATCCTTCTATAAAATCTACATAAAGCATTTAACTCTACGAAGCTATATTATTCTCTTAAAGAGATTACTTACTTAAATTAAGAGAATCTTAAAGAGAATAAATAACGTAACAGTCTAATACAAGTAACGTATTTATAATCAAGTAATGAAGAATGAATGATATTCTCTTAATTAATAAATAAAAAACATTCTCTCTTAGAATAGTAATAATATACGTAACACTATATTCAATAAACTTATATCTTATTACTAACGGACTATAACTAATTATTTAGATATATATGTCTTAGGATAATATAATGCAGTATTAAATAAGATTATAGACTTTATACTTTGCAAGTATAAAGGATATAAGATTATTTAATACGGTTATAGATATTTTTATTTCTTTATTATAATAATATATATAATAATATTAAAGAAAGAATATTATTCTTTTAGATAATAATACTAAGGCGGTCTCAGCCGCCGGAAAGGAGTATCAATGACGGATCTTGAAAAACACCTGCTTGCTGACTTAACCTGCCAAGGAAAAGACTGTGATGACTGCTTCAGAGAATTCAACACCACAAGATGCCCAGCCGTCAATAGAGTCCAGCTCGACAATGAAGGACTGAATAAAGACTCTATAATGTATAAATATGCAGAAGTATTAGACGGCTGCTTAGACGTTAACGGCGCCTGCGGAAGTTGCAAAGCAATAGAACGAGTTGATGAATGTCCAAGACGCAAATACAGAGAGTTAGCACGGGCTGAATACGAACAATCCGGCTTTAATACTCTGTATATCAATCTTATAAACGATAACGACCTATATGACATTCTAGGAGAATAACAATGACTGATATATTTTATAACCTCGCTGATGCTATGTCCGGCTGTAATACACGTCTCTGTGATGACTGCTATAAGCATTTTGGTTTAGATCACGTGTGTCCAACAGACAAGTATTATGAAAAAGCAAAAAGAGAATATACAAACAGAACTAATGACTGGATTGAATTTAAGGATAATTATCCAGTTGCGGCTATGTACTTGCACGGTAAATTCTATTGCACTGGCCATACCTGTGTGATTTGTAGACGACTGGCCGGTATAGATAACTTAGGACCATGTCCTGGCATGCTAGAAAAAGAAACTCAGCAAGAATTAAAGATTAAAACTTATAATATATCAGTGACTGACTTAGAGAATATCCTAGGAGAATAAAAATGATTGATATTTTATATAATTTCGCTGATGCATGTTCCGGCTGTGGTAGCCGCACATGTCGCGACTGTTACAAGTATTTTCATACGAATGACGTATGTCCTATTGACAGTTATTATCATAAAGCAAAGAAAGAATATGAAAATCAGACAAGTAACTGGTATGAGTTCAAGAGAGAGTATCCAATCTCGGCTGCTTATGTACATGGCAAGCTTTACTGCACCGGCCATGACTGTACGAGCTGTAAAGCCTTGATTGGGACAGAATCTTGTCCGGCTGATATGGCTGCGGAAACACAGGAAGAATTAAAGATCATAGGTTATAAGATATCAGTGACTGATTTGGAGGAGATACTGTGCCAGTAAATTTGAAGTTTCCAAATATAGATATGCCGGTCAAGCTTACTTATCCGGATAATATTTATTTTGCTCCTCAGCTTGGTAACACTGTTCATGTGATTGATTCGGCTAGAAACCTTCTGGGTGATTATGTCGTGGCTGAGTTATCGAATGGCGGCTATACTCTACGGAAGGTCAGTGACTGCAAGGTGGATGAAAAAGAAATTTTAGAGATTCTGCAGGAGAATTAATATCTATATAATATATATTATTATAATAATAAGAAATAATATTATTAATAATCTATAATAATAAATAATCTGAATAAATATAATTAAATAAATTAAGATTATTATTCTTATTAATGAATATTATTACTCTTATAGATTATACATTATTTAGATATTACTCTCTTAAGATAATTATATTCCTTTAAATTAATTATATTATCTTTAAGATGTATCTCTTTAAGATTATTAATATCTCTTAGAGATTATACTTTCTTTAGAGATTATTATCTTAAGGATAAATGAATCCTTTATAGGGATTATTCTTATTTAGAGATAGATACTATTAGAAGAGAATAATTCTTTAGATTAAAACTACACATCTTTTTACTAATTCTTAATATATTTTTACTACACACATATTCTTTAGATATTATACACATTACTATTTATATTAATAATACTAACCATATTAATAACAATATCTCTAAAAGATAATATAATCCTTTATTAATATAATATAAAGAATAATATTTATAATATAAAGATAAATACTACACTTTGATAACTGGCGGGGAGAGAACTGGCCGGGGAGAATTGAAATGATTAAACAGTACGCCGAGAATATGATTGAAAATTGCGAAGGATGCTCTAAATGTAAGTATAAAGGCAATTGTTTTGTTAGAGCAAATAGAGAACAGGTAGCAAAAGAAGTAAAAGAGAATTCTGAAGAATGGCAGGAATTCCTTGAAGAAATGCCGGCCGTGGCTATATACGCTGGATCACACGCTATTTGCAATTGGTTCAGCTGTGAACAGTGCAAAAGCTTCTTCAAATGGGACAAAATTCGTGGGTTTCCTTGCGACAAAACCACTGAAGTAATTGAACAATGGGATAATAACAAGGTAAAAATTGATTCTGAAGAACTCTTGGATCTTTTAGGAGACAAAATATGAATATAGGCGATAAGGTATTAGTGACTGGCCCGGAAGGTTGGACAGGCGAAAGACAAGAGTATTACATTAACAACAACGAGTACACAGTGGCTCCTAGTATGTATCAATATAAAGGCAAAGAAACAACAATCTGTGCAAAGTATCATCGTAAACCTGACACTTGGCTACTTCATGGCATACCGGGTTTTTATTGGCACGAATCATGGTTGCAGCCGGTAGAAACAATTCAACTGTCAGATGAAATCTTCGATATTCTGGAGGAGTAATATGCTTGAGAAAGGAACTCCGGTTGTGATTGTCGGCCCTGAGGGTTGGGACGGGCAAGACCGTGATTATGAAATCAATGGTGAAATATATCACATCAACAATATCATGAAAGATTATCTTGGTCAGAAAACACGTATTCTTGCTGGAAATGATCAGCTGGATGATTGGTATAGCGTTGAGTCTAATTACTGGTGGTGGCATGAAAATTGGTTAAAGTACGATAAGATAAATATCGATGATAATGAGTTAGAAGAGATGCTCTTGTGAAAACTTTGTATTCTGTCTGGAATAACACACCGGATAACGATTCAATCATTGCGGCCGGATTAACAGTTGATGAATGTGCTAAACTTCTTGGAATCAAAAAGAATACTGTCTACGAACAAGTCAGCCGAAGAAAACATGGTAAGAATTGCAGTATTTTGATTATTTCAGAAATGGTAAAGGATGATGAGGAGGAGGATAACATGGTAGTAATTAAACCCGGAAATATTCTTGATGCTAAAGAGAACCTGATCTTTCAGCAGGTTAATTGCCAGAATGTAATGGGCTCAGGTTTGGCTAAGGCCATCTATACCAAATGGCCTGTTGTGAAAGAAAAGTATCATAAATTTTGTGACGGAAAGAAACCTGAGGATCTTCTTGGACACTTTCAGACTGTACAGGTGACTGATAATCAGTATGTCGTTAATATCTTTGGTCAGCTGAGCTATGGCCGTGAAAGGATTCATTATACCGACTATAATGCTTTAGACAAAGCTTTTAAAGCAATCTCCAGAACAAGAGGATCAATTGCTGTCCCATATGGTATGGGAGCAGGATTGGCTAATGGAGACTGGAGCACCGTCCTTCTTTTGATTAAGAAACATTTCTATGATCATAATGTGACAATTTATAAATTGTAATGTTTTAGAGCGGATTGGATTTTTGATCCGAACCGCATAAGCGAGGGTGGCAGAGTTGGCTGATCGCTCCGGTCTTGAAAACCGGTGAGCCTACTGGGCTCCGAGGGTTCGAATCCCTCCTCTCGCGCTATTATGCACCCTTAGCTAAGTTGGTCGTAGCTGCGGCCTTGTAAGCCGTGTAATCAGCTGGGTTCGAGTCCCAGAGGGTGTACAAACCGTCACATCCTTGCGGTATATAAATTTGGGTGTCGGCAAGCAGGGCCAAACTGCTGCAGGTGTGGTAGTCAGGCACATCGAAATACGAGTGCTGGAATAGGTAACAGTACGAAGGTCGGTAAGATTCCGCAAGAGTTAGAGGGGCGGAATAATGTGAGGTGCAAATCCTCACCTCGTATTTTATGGGAAATTAACTCAGTTGGTAGAGCCACTGTCTTGCAAGTAGGATATCTGCGGTTCGAGTCCCAAAGGGTATACTACAAAAAAAGAACAATTCGATAACATAACACAATCGTAAAAGTTGATTGAGGAGTAGAAAAAATGATTGTCAAGAAAAGAATTATTGCTACAGAAGATATAGTAGTTCCGTTCTATGGGATTAGATTATTATCAGAACAAGAATATAAAACATACAGTCGTAAAATCAACGAGATTGATTATTGGTGGTGGCTAAGTTCTCCTGACTCAAACAAGATATTTGCTGCGTGTGTGTGGATCGATGGTCACAACAGCTACATGTGTGTAAACAGAAAAAATGGTGCTGTTCGTCCTGTTTTAATCGGAAGATTTTGTAAGCTTAAACAGGGAGATGAGTTCGAACTTGCAGGCTACACATGGACAGTGTTGAATGATGAATTGGCACTTTGCAATGACGTTATAGGCTATACATGCTTCAGAAAAGATTTAGTTGCGGATGACGCTAATGAATATGATGCATCTGATGTGAAAAAGTGGCTATATGACTGGGCAGAACAAAATGGAATCGGATTTACTCTAAGTGCTGTATAAAATAGATGAAGGAGAAGAAGAATGAGCTGGTGGACATACGTTAAAGGTGTCGTCGAGGTTGAAGTTCCTGGTCGAACTCAGGCAGAAATTCGATACGTACTTGAATCGGTTCTTGATCATCTTCCCCGTGTTACCGGCTCGGAAGGTGATATGAACGTATATATATCACAAAGAGCCGGGCATAACTGCTCAAGCTCCTGCGATGAATTCGGACTCAAAACCAATAACCTCAAAGATTATGATGGTTTCAAAACCAGAAAACACGGCTGGCTTGAAACACAGAGCAGATATATGTTAACCGTTGACGGTGCTCTTCGGGATAGAGAATTTGAAGAAACAAAACGTGAATTTATGAAATGGATCTGTAGACTGGCGAAGCGGCTGAACATCTATTCCCTTGTAGTTAAGATTAGCGATTACAGTAAGTCAATGATCATTTCTAAGGTGGCACCTTTTGACCAAATGTTCGAATGGAAAGACGGTGAAAAGAGATGGACTTCTTACCTACTCTGGGAAAGAGATCCGCAAAGTTACTGGCCGCTTGAACTTGCAAACAAGTATTTTGATGAAGAATACATTGATAAAGAACTGGAACGCAGAAATAAGTGGCATGAAAGTTTTGATTGAAGTTTGAGGAAACATAATATGGCTAAATTTGTAGTTCCGTCCAGAAAGGACACAATAGTTTGCTGTCATAGATGTAAAACGTTATATGTTCCAGAAAAGATGGATTTTCCAGGAAGTTCATTTTTTGAAGAATGCCCATTGTGTCATTCCAGTAGTAATGATTGGAGTGATACGATTCCATTATGGAAGTATAATTTGATTAAACTGTTCAGAGTGGGCCCAAAAGAAATGCTGAAATAAAAGAAAGGTTTCTATGACTATTAAAGAGTTGGTATATGACTATTTCTTCCCGGAAGGCAATATAAAATCCAGAAAAAGAGATATTCTTTTTAAGCTGGCTAAGCGCGGTACTGATATATCGAAAAAAGAAAATGTCGAATTATTGTATCGTGGCTGTATCGTGCAACCAGATTATTTATATAACAAACAAGTGGTTAAATTCTGGATTGAGACACAATCTCGTACAAACGATTATATCATCTGGGTGCTATATGATGAATAATGCAACGCACTAAGGAGTTGATTCCTAATGAACAATCTAACACTAAAAGAAATATATAGACTTGCAGAATCAAATCTTACAGATACATATAATTATCAGAGAAAACGAGTTCGTGAAATGAAAAGAAAAGCAAATGCGGATATCGAACGCGCAAGACAATGGAATATTCTGGCTTCTAGATTTGATGAGTTATCAAAAGAAACTTTTGATAAAATAATGCAGTTAATAGAATTACAAAAAGAATAATTTTTTTTAGAGTGGGACCAAAAGAAATGTTGAAATGAGGTGAAGTGGTAATGAGTGAAGCTCCTACACAAAAACAAGAAGAATACGCTAAATATTTAGCTCAGCGGGTGTGTAAAGACCTTCCGAAAGAATATACAAAAACTGCTTATTCCGATTTTATCAGTCGTTGGAAACCTGTTGTTAAAGCTGAAGATGATGCTATGAATGAACCGAGTGCATGGCAATTGCAATATTATTAAAAGGCCGGTAAAGTGGAAATAAACTACAACTGTAAAAAATTAGGAGGACAATATGAGTATCCGGTGGTATCTGGAAGATAAATCATGGTCGTATGAAATGGATCTCGCATATCCATTACGTCCATATAGGCTATACGACCCCAACGGAAAACTTCATAAAGAATTTGGGAGCTTAGATGATTTGAATCATTATGTGAAAATCATAAAAGAAGTAACTCCTGTGATCGAGAAAAACATTAAAAATAAGGTGAAAAAATGAGATTATACGGAGCTAAAGTTTCTCAAGATTATATTCAACTTCCTAAAGGGCGGAAAAGACTGAAGCGCAGGTATCCGGCGAGCATTGTCTATCCATATTCGTGCCATAGGAGAAAATAAAAATGTTTATTGATCAGTTTACACCGGAACAGATTGAACTAATTAAGAAAGAATTACAAGAAAAACAAAAGAGTCAGAAACAGGCCGTCCTTGGACTTGACGAAGAGTTGCGGAAGATGTTTCCAATTGATTATCAGAAAGCTTCAGAAGAAGAAAAAGAATTATGGCTCAATCGCAGAAGTCTCGATAAACTTTTGTATGAAATTATTGATTTGACACTTCAAAATAATTTGACATATCAACGTGCATATCGAGGAATAAAACTTCGGAGAGGTTCTCAAATTGATCCTGAGTTGAAAGAGGAATACATAGAGATGGCAAATGAGTTGATGACAATCATCAACAAACATAAGAAATAAGGAGCTATTATGGGCTGGATCGTAGATCGTAATCCAACAGTTAAAGGACAATACTTGTGTACTGTTTATGAAGAAGATGAATATTATATTTGTATATGTAATTGGAATGATAAGTGGACTTGCGCATGTGATGATGTAAATGTCATTGCTTGGCAAGCACTTCCCGAAACCTATAAAGTAACCAATAAGAAGTATATAGAAAACACAATCGATAAACTTGAAAGAGATCTAAAGAACGTCAAAAAGATTATTAGAGAAACTGATAAAAAGGGCTTACTTGATACGATTAACAAAATTGTAATTAATGCCCATATTGATTTAAGTACATGTACAAATTTTAGCGGAGTCAAACTCTCCAAGGAGTGAACATGATTGAAGAGTATTTGAAACAACTTTATTTCTGTCATGGTCACCATTGCGACGAATGTCGAAAGCATTCCGGAGCAAATCATTGTCTTGTTTCAAGAGATTTTGATTGTCCACACGAAGCTCCGGCGTGGTTAAAAGATATTACCAATATAAATAAAACATGCAAAATAATTCCCGAATCAGCCAATTGTAAAACATGTAAACACTATACAACATGTCCTGTGATAACCCATAAACAGTTAGCATTAGATTATGCATATAATCGAAATCAGCCTGTTGTGGACGATAGTTTGTTACTTGAAATATTAACAAAATAAGGAGTGATTATATGGATCAGGAAGCCAAAGCTGATAATGGTAAAGCACGACTGACATTGGTTCCGAGAAAGATTCTTTATGACGTTGCAAGAATCAGAGAGTTCGGAACAAAGAAGTATAAAGATCCTGATAACTGGAAAAAAGTAGAAGCTTGGAGATATAAGGACGCGCTGATGCGTCATCTCTGTGCCTATCTTGATGATCCGAAGAGTGTCGATGAAGAGAGCGGCTTGCCTCATTTGTGGCATGCGGCTTGTAATATGGCTTTCCTTTGTGAGATGGAAGACTGGGAAGAAAAGAAAGAAGAAGTTGTTGAAAAACCGAAGTGTAAAGATTGCAAGTATTGTTGCGAAGTGAATAGAGGAAATAAAGTTTATATTTGTAAAGAAGTAAGTAAATTTGGCAAGACAATCTTCAATATTGAAGCGCCGATTTGCGAAAAAGGAACAAGAAAAGAATAAGCCGGAAAGGAGGGAAAAATAATGGCTTTAACAAAGATTGATCTGGAAACGATGGATAATCGTAACTTTCACTACAAGGCTCAATGGAAACCTGATGTGGAAGAGTACTACAAGAAAGCGGATGCCCAACTTGTAGCCGGAGAAATCTATTCACTGGGAGACAACCCTTCGACGAAGGAAGTTCTCGAAATGGCCCGAAGTGAAGATAGAGAAATCCATAAGCTGATTGAGTGGGATGACAGTATCGCAGCCGAAAAGCATCGGATGTATCAGGTCAGAAAGATTATGGGTAATATCCAGATCACTGAGATCAAGCTGAAAAAAAAAGCGCCTCAGAAGATTAAGGTTCCGCTGAGAATGTTCTACCATCTGAAAGGCGAAGAAGGATATCACGCCACTCCGACTATCATCGAAAACAAAGACTTAAATGACAAACTTCTGGCAACAGCCAAGGCAGAACTGGCTGCGTTTGTCACTAAGTATTCGATCCTCACAGAGCTTCAGCCTGTTTTCGATGCCATCAGGAGCCTGGATAATCCGCCTGATAATCCGGCGGCCTAAATCAGAGTGCGGTTAGTACAATAAGGGACTTGTGAGTCCCTACAACAAGAGTACACATCATATTTCAACACATCATAATGCAGGACATCACATTACAAGTCTCTTGTTGTGCTAATCGCACAAAAACAGCTTACGATATTATATAAAAGCATTAATAATAACAGTTTATTAAACTTTAATATATCATAACATATCAAAACTCAAGACATTACAATATACAACTTCGTTGACTCTCATAAGGGCATGTATTATGTCCTACTACAATATAGAGCAATATAGGAAAAACAAGGACAAAACAACACAGTACAACACATGCTCTTATTAGAGTCAACGGAGCATTATTCAACAGTTCTGTTGACAATAACAGAACAAATCAATAAAACACTAAAAATTACACAATCAAACAGTAAAGAACATCATTTATTTTTTGAAAATTATTTTTAAAGGAGAAAATATTATGAAGAAGAACAATAACGAATTTGAACTGCTGAATATCGACGCCAAGGTTAAACATATGGAAGTCTACATTGAAGGAGACGGAGATCTCGTTCTGAACAAGATGAACGCCCGTACTTTCCGTGAACTGATGAATCCAGATCGTAAAGCAGCGAAAGAACAGCCGAACGTATGGGAAGACATCATCACTTCCATCCATTGGCGTGATCCTCTGGGAGTAAAGGACACTTATCAGTGTTGTGATGAAAACTTTATGAATAAGCTCCTGAAGGAAAATGCTCCGTGTATTACCCAGTTCGGTCTCATGCAGAGTCTGAAGCAGGCCGTTGTACGCAATGAGATCGATACCTATAGCACCAAGTTTGACAATGCGGTGAATATCATCGCGGTTAATGGACTTATTCCGGTCGAAATCAGCGGCTGGTCTTTGGACAGTCGTCTGATGAGTCCGAAGCGTGGAGCCCCGATTTCCGTGCATATCAACCATTTCCATAACTGGAAAGCACATTTTCATGTAGCTTATATGGATAACGTGTACAGTCGGGATCAGATTCTGAACGTGATTAACCTGGCTGGATTTGGTCTGGGCATTGGCTCCGGCCGGACTTCTGGTTATGGTCGTTATCATATCACGGCTGTTGAATCCTATACGGATACTGAAGCCGCTTAATTCTCTGTGTACCAATCCGATGTGGTTGGTACCATAGAGAGCTTGTAAGCTCTTAGATCAAGATAGAGTAAATTAGAGCACGATAGAATAGGACATAAAAGAACAGCACATAACAAGCTTTCTATGGTGCTAATCACATCAACATATCAGTGCGGTTGGCATTGTTGGAGACTTGTTCTCCGTAATACAAAACTCTGTATAACAGAAGAATCAACAACAGAACAGCACAGTACAAGTCTTCAATAGTGCCAACGGCACAAGCACACTATAAGTAAGCATAATACAGGACAGCGAAACTACAGAACAATGCAGGAGTTTACAAAACAGAAAGTGCCAACGTTGCAGTTGGCACGTTAGAGAGCTTGTTTGGCTCTTAATGCAAAATAGCTTAGAGCAGAATAAGGTACGATACTACAAAATAGATAACGACACAACAGAACAAGCTTTCTAATGTGCTAATTGCACAAAATACAGAACATCAAACTAAAGGACAAAAGAAAACAGATAAGTACAGCACAGCATAATATTTCTGGAGGAAATATGTTTAAAGTTGGAGATATTGTTCAGCTTAAAACACAGTCAGAACTTAATGCTGAACACATAAGATGTGATACAGGTTCAGCTTCGCATAAGTACGGTGGATCCATTTGTGAAATTATAGAGATAAAAGGCAATGGTTATAAATTAAGTCCAATAGAAAACGTTGACAATTGCCCCGATAGAGAAGTTCACGATATTTCATATTGGTACTGGTCAAATAAGAACTTGAAACCATACAATACTATTAAAGTTAATGAAATGGAAATGTTGACAATATTATCGGAGGCATAATGTTTAATCCGGGAGACTTAGTTCAGATTAAAACAAGAGAAGAAGTATTAGAAGAAGGACGGCTGTGTTCCAAAGGTAGCGCGCTTCATAAATATGGCGGATCAATATGTAAGGTTAGAGATGGAGAAATATTTTATCGACTAGAAAGTGTTGATGTTGTTGATAATTTACCAGATATACATCTCTCAACTATAGAAGATTGGGACTGGAGCAATCGCAACCTGAAACTGGCTTATAATCCCGAAATAAACACTAATGAGCTCATGAATTTACTGGAGGCATAATGGAATACAAAGTTGGTGAACTTGTTCAGATTAAAACAAGAGACGAAATGATAGCTGAAGGATATTTTTGTAGCGAAGGAAGCGCATTACATAAATATGGAGGATCCACTTGCAGAGTTCAGCGTATCGACGGTATGGTTTGCACACTTAACCCTGTTAACATTATAGATAACTTGCCTCATCAATACGAAAAGCCGATTGAAAAATGGAAATGGCATAGTTCAAGTCTTAAATATCCGGAAAACGAAATAAAGATTGATATAGATACAATGGTTGATATTTTATCGGAGGCATAATGAAATACGCAATTGGAGACAAAGTAGAAGTAATCGGCCCACCAAATTGGGACGGTAAAGACGATTATCGAATTTATTGTAATAATAATCGAGAAGATTACGCTTTTGGAATTCATATGAGAGATAGAATCGGATTTGTTAGCGAAATAGAATCTTTATATGCCTATAAAGATAATTGTTATCATTTGCGTAATGATACAGATGCTTATTACTATCATGCAGATTGGCTGGCTCCTGTTGAAACAATTAATGTTGAAGGACTTGAAGATCTTTTGGAGGACTAATGTTTTACGTAGGGGATCAGGTTAGGCTAGTTGGTTATCAAGATAACATCGACCTGATGGAGCAAAATCTTGGAAGGGTATTCACAATCACAGACAAATACGAAAAGAATCGTGATAAGCCAGCATACTATCTGAATGATGGTTATAGATTTATTTATCGGGAAGATTGGCTTGAACCTGTTGAACAAACAATTAATACCGATGAATTAGAGGACTTGTTAGGAGAATAGTATGTATAAAATTGGAGATGAAGTACTCCTCAAGAAACCTGATTGGTTTCCAGAAAATAAAGTATGTATAGAGCAAGGTACATCCGGAGAAGAAACTGTATGTTTTATTGATTTAATGCTTTATGCTGTAGGACAACAAACAAGAATTAAACAAGTATATTTCGATAAAAAAGATTGTTACCTTCTTGAAAACATCGGTAACTATTGGCACGAAAACTGGCTGGAACCTGTTAATCAAGTTAATGTTGATGAAGATACATTAACAGAGCTACTTGAGGTGTAATAATATGACTCAGGAAAAATATCGTAAGGTAAACGGTCTTGAATATGTCGGCAAACATGTCAAAAAATGGTACAAAGTAACAAGAGTAGTGGGTCCGGCTGGGCCAACAATCACGGACAGAGTCCTTGGCTTTGAAGACGCTAAGAGGATGTGTCAAGGCATGTGGGACTGGGAAGTTATCCGGGAAGAAGACGGAGCTGTGGTATATTGATTCAATATTTAACCCATCAAACATATAAAACGGCAAAAACAAAGAATCCTGACATGGTTGACTTTCAGATCGTGAGTCGCCGCCAGGTTGAATTTGCAATCTGTATTCGTTTATATAGACAGAAACACGAACTGTCCTTACAACAGTTCGCAAATATCGCCAGTAAGTATGGCGTAAAGATTTCAAATGCGGATATATCATGTTATGAACGATATGTTCGTGTCCCATCGAAAAAGAAAATGGAAACAATACTGAAAGCTATGCACTTGGAACTGAATGATTTGGATTAAGGAGAGAAAAATCGATGACGTTGGAAGAAAAGATTGCCAAGAAAGAAGCTATGGCCGCAGCTCAGCTGATTAAAGATCAGATGACGGTTGAGCAGAAGATTCAGTTTTTGAATACACCTTATAAAGATATGCCAGACGAACTGAAAGTTGGAATGGTTAAGAATCCACAGAAGTTTATGTTTGTAAAGATGAAGAACCACCGCATTGGAGATCAGAGAGAAACATTCGGTGCGAGGTTGATTCGTTATCGTGATAAATACAGCCTGTCTCAGAAAGATTTCTGTGAACTGGCCGAAGAATATGGCAAGAATTATAAAGTTCATATTACGCTTCGCGATATGAATAACTATGAAAACTATAACGTAAGCCCGAAAATCGATAAGATGACCCTGATCGAAGAAGTCATGGGAATGAAAATTGATTACTTTGCCGGATATGGCGCTGAAGACCGTACATGCCGCAACGAGAAAGTAGAATCTCGTTATCGTGCTAAGAGAGGTAAGAAGGATGCTCCAAGAATTTCTGGACGAGAACATTTGGCTACTGATTGACAAGAATAGGAAAGAAGAAATTTCAGATTTCTGCGATATTATACAAAATTACATACAGACATGGGCTTATCAAGCTGTAGGGGACTCTTTGTATGAATACTTATGTCATACACGGTCCGGTCCCTATCATTTTGTGAAAAATAAAAATCACATAACTGGTAATTCTTATCATTATAATCACACAATTGTTTCTTTACGTGATTTTCTCAATAATTTAGATGAACCTGACATACAAGAAGATGAAATGATGGAGATGTTAAAATGAAACTTGTAGCCACTTTAAAAGTAAAGATTGATGTTGAAGACGATGAGATGCCTAACCTTTCCAAGGATCGGTTGATTTCAATTCTTCGAGATCTTGGACTTGATTATGAGATTCTTCAGACAGAGGTGGAAGAATGAGCTTAGTATTTGATCAAATTCTAAGTCAATTTACAGACTATCGGTCAATCACATCGTTTTGGGATGACTTTACAATCGCAGATGCGTTCGGAGACAGTGCGATTCTTGACACTTACAGGCGAGCCTTTGCGGAATGGAAAACTGATTACAAATATCTGACAGAATTGGTGATGGTGCTGAACCACAAGATCTGGCAATGGAACGAAAAGAACGAAGAGAGAGCCAAGTTATACGATAGCTTGTATTGTCAGGCTAATGATTATGCTCTTAGCAACCTCAAAGACGAAGAGTTGTCATATTTCTGGACTGTTACCGATTAAGGGGAATTGTATATCATAGTTTCTATAGGAATAAGAACACTCCTTTTTCGTACAATCACCGCTTCCAATCTTGTCGCTTTGACCCGGCGCAAGCGCCTGTCAACACACACTTACGAAATCCGCAATCCCTTATAACATAACGTTTTCCATGCTATTGGACTATGCGGATTGGTCGGATTAATGAATATTATTCATGCCATGCATATATTATGCAGCAAATATTCATAATACAAAATTTGAAAGATGTAATTAAACACACAAACAAAACAAAACAAAGCAAACAGGTAAGAAACAAACATAAAAAATAAGTCTTAATTTCCGAAATCATTTTAATTTTTTCGTGCTTTTTATTTTATGTTTTTTGCCTTTTTCATGCTTGTTTTGTTCCGGCCCATCGCTTCGCTGCGCTCGCTCCGGGCTGGTAGGATGAACGTTTTCATACGTTCGAAAAAGAATTTAAGGAGATAATTTGTGAACAATTTAACTATCTATGGTCGAGTGACCAATGATCCTCAGATGACAGAGAAAGAGATTGGAGGAGTCATTAATCATATTTGTGAGTTTTCCGTCACGGTTGACAACGAAATGTTTAAAGTTAGGACTATGCGGGAAATTGCAGAGACATGTGCCGCCGAACTGAAGAAGAATGATCGTGTGATCGTAAAAGGAACCGTCGGGCTGAGAAGCTTTGTTCAGGGCAATATCGTGTATACGAATATGGTTGTCCGAGCAGAGGAAGTTCAGTTTGTAGACCGTGAACATTCAACAGAAAAGAAAGAATATATTATTCAGGAAGACATCGATGAGATGCCTTTCTAAAGAAAGGAAAAAATGAATAAAGTATTTATCGAAGGCAATCTGATTAAAGATCCCAGTACTCAGGATTGCGAATTTATTGATAACAGTACCGGTGAAGTTACTAAAGTTAAAGTTTGTAACTTCACCATGGCTGTGAATGATGGATTTGGTGAAAACAAAACCACCACGCTGTTCAATGTACATGCATGGCGGTGGCTTGCAGATAAGTGCAGCAAGTTTCTGACAAAGGGTCGCGGTGTCATCGTCCTCGGCACGATCTACGCCGGAAAACCGTTCAAAGCTCCTGATGGAACAATGACTTCTGTTCTTGATGTGAGAGCCGAAGAAGTAAAGTTTCTCGGAACGGTAAAGAAGGACGATCCTGAAGATGACTTTCCCTGTTGATCTCTAAGATCAACACCTGCCGCTATGGGGCCGGTGTTTGATGGGGGCACCGGCTCCTTTTTCTTTTGAAAGGAAAACTTATGATATATAGAGTAAATGATTATGACTGGACTATGGATACGATTGACGAAGTAATCGATTGGTGTATTACATCTGATTATCATGAAGATGAAGATGAGTTCAAAGAATATGTCAATGAAATTTATTGTGATCAGCAAATCGAAATCGCCGGAAATACTTATTATGCGTTCGATGCATTAAAGAGTAACCAGCATGAATACGACAGATTGATGCGAGAATACTGTGAAGAGCAGAACAACTATGATGCAGAAGAAGCTCGTTACGAACTCGAAAGAGCAGACAACGGAGAAGTTGTCTATATTCAGGGCTATAGAGTAACTTGCATTGACGAGTCCGGCGCCTATGATGGTAATGAAGATGTCCAGTGCGAAGAAAAGATTGACCCTGTCAAAGTTGTAAAAGAAGCTTTGGAAACGCAAAAGATCAAAGAAGAACAAAACTTCTCTGACTTGGTGCAGATTCTAAGGTAAATCAACGAGATGTTTTGAGTGGTGGTGCAATAGGTAGACACAACCCGGTTGGATATTTGTCTGGATTGGACGAGGAGAAAGCCGGAATAACAATCCATGTGAGGTGCAAATCCTCACCCGCTTAACATACAGTCATGAAGAGGAAGAAAAGAACGATGGATTGACTGGAATGACAAGCGGTTTGAACTCGGGTTTATCCCGGTTCAGCCGAACTTGTCGAATTATTAAAGATTAAAATTTAAGGAGATTAAAACCATGAAGGAAACAATGACGATCCACAAGGCTTTGAGTGAACTGAAGGTTCTGGATGCACGTATTGAAAGTGAAATTACTGTCACAACATTCGTTGTAGCCAACAAGCACAGCAACAAGAAGATCAATGGTGTTGATGTTACTGAGTATGCGGCTACCGTCAAGGATGAATACAAGTCTATCCGGTCTCTGATTAACCGTCGCAATGCGATTAAGCGTGCTGTTACGCTGTCCAACGCTGTGACGAAGGTTAAGATCGGTGACAAGGAATATACTGTCGCTGAAGCAATTGACATGAAGAATGCCGGAATGAATAACTATCAGCGGCTGCTGGATCAGATTGGGAATAATCTCAAGTATGCCCAGCGGAAATGTGAAGGCGAGAACGGTGAAAAGCTGGATCAGCGAGCTGAATCTTACCTGAAGACTATGTTTGATTCTGCCGATCCCAAGAATCTTTCTGAGGAGATCGAAAAGCAGAGGAAGGCCTTCATCGAGTCTCAGTCATTCGAGCTGGTAGATCCGATCAATGCTTCTGATGTCCTGAAGGAACTGAAGGACATGACGGATACGTTTATGAGCGATGTTGATTCGGCTCTGTCCGTGTCTAATGCTCTGACTTCGATTGAAGTAGAGTACGAAACCCTGTAAATAAAGATTGCCTGGACACGAAAATTCTAAACGATATTCTCTGTGAGTTTCGCGAAGTCTCTCAGGTCAAATAAATAAAACTTCGCTCCATGGTTTGTAGCGAAAGACTGTAAATCTTTCGAACAAAAGATTGCAACTGTTAACTGCAATTTGATGTTTAATAAACATATTTTCTCTGTAAAGCTCAAACCTGAAAGCTGAAAGCTGAAACTTTATCGTTAAAAGTTTAATTCGTGTAAAGATAAAGGATTATACACTAAAGAGAAAAGTTAGATCAAATCCTGTGTAAAGGTTTGTCGGATGAATATCCTGCCGCTGAAGGCTCCGTCAGGCTGTGTTCAGGCAATTATATTTTTATAAATACCTTTCCGTTTTGTTTATATGCTTCAGGCGTTGTGCATTAAACAGCGCTTACCAGTCCCATCTGGGATGATATACCATACACATATCGAAAAATTAGGAAAGAGAGGGATTAAAAGTATGGTTAAGGTTACTGTTATTACTGCTGGAGGACGGAAGACTGACAATTTTGATGAGGCGATGACTCCGAAGGAAATTTTGGAAGCGCTGGACGTGGATTATTCTGCGGCTACGAACTCTCTGGATGGCGCTCGTCTGGACACTCGGGGCATGAACACTTCGCTGCGTGAACTTGGCGTTGGTGAGACCGCTCGTATGACTTCCATTGTGAAGATCGACAATGCGGCTAACATCACGCTGGCTGGTTCTGCGGCCGTGGTGACCTCCGCCGTTTCTCTGGAAGATCTGAAGCGTGTGGAGAAGTTTGCTCCCGAAGCGCTGAAGATCGTGGACGAGGATGGAGAGACCGTATTCAAGGTCTGCACTCGGGAGAACTCTGCTGGTTCTATCAACAAGTACGGCGTTGTCTTCGGTTCTGTTGTGAATCATGAAGGCAAGGCGACCGTTACCGTCGTGATCGATCCTGATATCGAGGACAAGCGGGAAGCGGTGAAGGACATGATGGGTGCTGCCATTCTGGACCTGAACTCGATCGAGAAGGAACTGCCTGAAGTCCTGAAGGATATCGCAGAAAAGGAGAAGGAGATCGAAGGCTGCATCGAGCAGAAGTGATCTTCTTTGGAGGGCGGCTTGCGATAGTCGCCCTCCTTTTTTTTAGAAAAATTCAAGGAGATTACGAAAAATGTTTAGAAATAACGTTGAAGTATTTGACCCCATCCCAAAGGAATATCTTGATCAGTTCAAGAGACCGCTTAATTCGTTTGACTATGCGTTGGATGTTCTTGGCCTTGCACTGCTGAAGCCAAGGATTGAAAATTATAATGGTATTGAAGGTGTCTTCTGTAGTTATGAATCTCTGCAGACAGCCGTTGAAGATTGCAAACCTGAACTCAGAACGCAAAATCCACAGTTCTACTTTATAACATTCGAAAACAATAGCGAAGATGTTGATTTCTCCGCTTTCAAAGACTTCACTCGTTTCACAAGGTTTGAAGAATATCTTAAGAAGAATGCTGACCGCAACGCAGTAATCTTCTATCATGAAACTGAAAACATTGTTTATATCTTTATTGACAGCAGGCAGCTGAACATTTATCATCTATGTCTGTTCATGCTGTCCAAGTATTATCCGGCTCTGTTTAAAGCACATCCGTTAACTGAGAAGGAACTGATTCTGACCAAGACGTTATCAAAAACGGATCGTGAGGCATTCCAGAATGAAATCATGAACAACCTTGGCGATCTGACTGAAGTGTTCAAGAAGATCCGAATCGCTTCTTTGATTCGTCAGTTCCACCAGAACAAGATCGATGTCGCAAAGAAGGATCTGGCACAGATCGAATCTATGCTTCGCGATGTTATGGAACAGTACGCAAATTACTCCAAACAGCGGAAAGAAAAACTTGTGTGGCTGACAGGACTGAATGAAACGGAAAACGAAACTGAGGAAGAAAAGGAAATCGTTGAGTATCTGTCGACCAACAGCAAGATTCACGACGTTAAGATTCAGGACGGGCGGATCAAGTTCAGCGTTGCAACAGAAATGATGCAGTATAATCCTGATGCATATGAAATCTATGCAAAGAAAGGATATATCTTTGATGGCCACTATAACGAGTGGTGGGCAGACATGTCTACTTTGACAGGAGTGTTCGCAGAACGTGACAACAGAAAACTTCTGCTTGATCATATCTTCAATGAAGATCCTGATTATCGTATCAAGCTGTGTGGTAACTACGATCTGGATATGAACGATAATGAAGTCAGAACCAATTCGGATTATCGATACGTTGGATCTGCATTTGAAGACTGTTTGCCGAATCCGCATCTGAGAATTCATCGTTGCCTGGGTGGATATGAAGAAAAGATCATGAATGCTCTGTACAACAACGAACTGATGAGCGCACTGGAACTGTGCGTATATAGTGCTGGATCTGTCGATCTGGACGAAACTGAACAGACCTTCCGGCCACTGATTGGCTGGCTTTGTACTACTCAGAAGAAATGCCTGTTGGATCGAGACGGAAACAGTTTAACGCCGGAAGAAGCGATTGTTCAGATCAAAGACAAGGAGAAAGAAAATGAAGCCGATTGTGCTGACTGATAAAGCAAAAGAAGTAATGATGAAGCACTTCATGGAGAAATTCAACAAAGCTCTCGATGAATATGCGTTCAATATTGACAAGAAAAAGTTTTCCTTTGAAGCTGAGATAAATCAAGTTGCCAAAGAAAAGGTTCATATTGTTTATAGCCCGACAGCATATCTGAGAATGCTGAAGCTTGTTAATTATTATGAGTCTGAAGTAACTTGGTATGGTTTGGTTAAGAGGCTCGACGAAAAGACGTATCATGTCTATGATGTGATCGTTTGTCCGCAGTACGTATCTGGTGCCAAAGTCGATACGGATGATGATGAAACGATGGAGTTCTTCGGTAATCTGACGGATGAGCAGGCTGAAAATATGTATTATCAGGCGCATAGTCATGTGAACTTCTCGACCGAAGCTTCTGGTGTTGACTTGCAGAATCAGATTGATATTCTGGGTAATATGCTGAATAAAGATGGATTCTTCCTGTTCCAGATTTGGAACAAGAAAGGAGAAGTCAGCACTTATCTGTATGATCTCGGAGCCAACATCTTCTACGATTCCAAAGATGTAGTCATGGAGATCGAAGATCCGGATTATGAATCTCTGGATGCGTTTGTCGAAGCCAATAAATCCTTGGTGAAAAAAAGAGAAGTAAAACCAGTCGCAAACATCGGAAGAAACGATGGATGGTACGGTGATTGGCCGAAAGGCGCAGCCGGATACGGATCTGGTTACGGTTCCGGTTATTATGGTGGATACAACAGAAATGATGATGCATATTATGTAAATGGATACAATTATCAGAATGGGAGGTTCTTTGACGAAGAATGAACTTAGCAAAGAGTTTTGAATTCTTTAATCCTGAAAAGGTAAAGGATCGTATTCATATTATCGGATGTGGTTCTGTCGGATCAACGGTTGCAGAACTGTTAATTCGGGATGGTCTGAAGAACTTCAGCCTGTACGATTTTGATACAGTAGAAGAACATAATCTTGTAAACCAGATGTTCACCGGGGACGATCTGTATAAGCCTAAAGCACACTGTGTAAAGAATCGGATGATCCATGTGGTTCCTGAGTCTGATCGAAAAGAACTCAGCGAAACGATCAAGGTGTATGATAAAGGCTGGACGGGTCAGAGGCTGTCTGGTTACATTTTCCTCTGTGTGGATAATATCGAACTTCGAAAGAAGATCGTGGAAGACAACATGTATAATAACTCTGTCAAAGCGATGTTTGATTTCAGAACGGCACTGACAAGTGGTCAGCACTATGCAGCTGACTGGTCTGACGCAAAACAGATTGCAGATTTGTTGGACACAATGGATTTTACACATGCAGAGGCTGAAAAGAACACACCGCTGTCTGCCTGTAAGGTATCGATGTGTGTCGCTCCGACGGTCTGGGCTGTAGCGATGGCCGGGGTTGTAAACTTTATGAACTTTGTAAAGGACGGAATCATTCGGAATCAAGTTATTGTAAACCCGTTTGATTTCAATATCATTGAACTTTAATGAATTATCATAATGAAAACGTAGAAATACTCTTTAGATGTTATTTAAAGGAACGATTGGCTGGATGAGTAGGTCGCTGCGGGCAGGTCCTGAAGGCGCCCAGTGGAGTGTCGATCCGCTGGCAGAGAGGCTGGACGGAGGTGGCAGGTCAGCGCGATCCGACTGAAAACCGGGAAAGTGGAGATTCAAATCCGGAGAAGACGACCAATTGGATCTCGAACGCGTCCAGCGGGCCCTGGAGGAGCACCTCGTGCGGCAGCGGATTTTCCTTTTAGATTATGATAAGGATAATAATATGATTTACATAACAAGAAAAAGAATTGCAATACCCAAACAAGTGACTTTGGAAGACATCTTGTTGGACCGAGAAATTCCGGAGTTAAAAGATATAGGAACAAGCACACTGACAAGAGTTTATCCTGAAACTCCAGATGAGCTTAAACATTGTTTCAATATTGATTTATTAATCAAATGGTTGAATGACTTCAATGAACGACATGCTGAGCTATTCCAAAGAGATAGAAACAGTATGTATTATCAGTTCAAAATACCAAAGAAAACAGGAGGATTCAGAGAAATTGATGCTCCTGTCAAAGAGTTGCAGAGCGCGCTAACAGAAGTGGTTAATTTTCTAAAGAATCAATGCAATATTCTGTATCATACGGCGGCATTTGCCTATATCGAAGAGAGAAGCACGGTAGATTGTGTCAGAAGACATCAGAAAAACAATAGCAATTGGTTCCTGAAACTGGATATTAAGAGCTTCTTTCCAAGCACTACGCTGAAGTATCTGATGCACATCAGCAGCATGACGTATCCACTGTCGGAAATCTGCAAGGTTCCAGAGGGAAAGTCAGCGTTGGAGAGGACATTCAGTCTTGCTTTTAAAGATGGCAAATTGCCACAGGGAACAACATTAAGTCCGTTGATTTCGAACATTGTAATGTTGCCAATAGACTTTAAGGTCTTCAATACATTGGCAGCAAGAAAGATTGTATATACTCGTTACTGCGATGATATGATTATCTCGGCTCAGGAGAAGTTTCCGTGGCAGGAAGTTGTAAAGATTGTCAAAGATGCTTTTACAGAAATGGGAGCACCATATCGGATCAATGACGAAAAGACAAGGTTTGGATCAAAGAAAGGAAGTAACTTTAATCTCGGATTAATGCTGAATGGAAACAATGATATCACTGTAGGTTATAAGGCGAAGAAACGCTATAAAGCTGCGCTGTGTTCATTTATCCAGGATACAATCCATGGAAATCGTTGGCCGCTGGAAGATGTAACGCATCTGAACGGGCTGACAAGTTACTATCGCTATCTGGAGAAAGAATATTTTGATCAGATATGGAAAAGAGCAAGCGAAAAGTGGAACGTAGATATTGGTGCTTTGTTTAAATCATATCTATCAACGTAAACAATGAAGAGGCAGTTACATGCACTTTTGATGTGATTAGAAGAGAAGAAATGGTATTTAGTCTGATGATACTATCGGTATTTTCAGGGATAAATTCCTGAAAATACAGCTATTATCATAACTAAAGTTTAGATTGTTTACTTTTAGTGCGGATGCCTCGGGTGTCCGCACTATTTTTTCATGTTATGCAATTATATTTGATAAAATCTTTGAAGCCATGCGAAACGAGCCTTAAAGGTAAAACACAAAATAGTTAGGTACCGAACTATGAAGCCATGCGGAACACAACATAAAGGAAGAGAAAATTATTCCGTATCGGAATTCACATAAATAAAAGATGATGGAAGGGGGCTCAACATGTGTCTTCGGTGAAGACATACCTGCAAGATCAGGTAAGGTTGGTAACGCTGAGCAGTAACGATTTATTTACAGATGATGAATATAGTCAATATGTAAAGATCGTGCAGCTAGGCAACACGTACAACGAAAGGATCGGAAAAGGAGAAGACAAGGATACTCTGAAGCCAATTCTCCGGGAAAAAGAAAAGCTCAAAGAAAAATTGTCAACAACTATTCAGAAAAGAGGGGAGAATCCTCGGGTTGTTAATCTGAACATGGTTGTTCATCATTCCAAAGACTCTCCATTTCCATTTCCGAAAGGTATTACGTGGAAAAATCTCAAAATCACACGCAGGATTGCAGAATTTTCATGTGAACTGACAAGAGCAATGGGTCTCAATAATCTGGACTGTACGCTTGATCTGATCGTGATTAAATGGAAAGACTTGAATCTTCTGAAGCAGCTGGTACTGTATGGATTCTATATGCCGATTCTCCATGGAGACGAAGTTGAAATGAGACACTATCAGTTTCTGACTGCATCAGCCGGACAGTTGAGACGCGACAAAACAATCTTCATTTCGGATGAGATGTGGAACAAGATTCACAGACGCATCGAGTGTGGAATGAACTGGGAAAGAATCAATGTTCATGGAGGTATCGTCGCAAATAAACTGCTGGCTTATATTGCGTTGGCTAACAGTGCTACGGATGTCTGGACGGACTTTGATATTGACCGGTGTATTGTCATAGACGATTTCGAGGCTGAAGTAACTGATCGAATGATGTATATTAAGGAAGATTATACATATGAGATCGGTAAACGAACGGTAATGATCAACCACACTGATGGATGTGGAATGATGCTGCCAACAGTCTCGAAACTGAATTTTATGACAAGACTGCCATTCATCAAAGGATTGCTTGTGAGCTTTGATTATATTAAATTCTGCAAAGTCAATAATGTTCCTCCGATTATCAAGGATATTTATGGCAAAGAACATGACCTGATTAAAGAAAATATACAGATAATCTTTACGAAGAGTATGTTCAAAGCCTATAAGTATTTTGAAAGCTTCGAAGAGTACAAAGCAGAATTTAAAGCATGTGGCGCACAGGCCGGAATTACCAATTATGAAGAAGAGTATATTCCGGATGCGACATTGAATTATCAATTCATTCAAACACTAGTAAATTTTACTGATGAGGAGATACAACAATTCATCAAAAATGATCATGATAAGATTGAAAAGCTTGGAACCAACAAAGATTCAATGTTGAACACGTTGGGAGCCAGAAAGGAATCTGACAATCCTTATAAAGCGGCGCTGGCATACTATCCGGAACTGTTGAGAGAAGCGTATAGCAAAGAAACGATTCGAGCGATCAGGAAGAGTATGATGCTGGATGCAAAGTCTGGAAAGATTCACTGCGAAAACAAGAGATTGTTTGCAGTACCTGATCTCTACGCCGCCTGTGAGCGGTGGTTTATGGGGATCGAAGAACCAGAAGGATTGTTAAGGGGAAATGAAATAGCTTGTCTGCCGTATAGAAGGCATGATAAAGCAGATGTTCTAAGAAGTCCGCATTAACATAGGTGCCTTTACACAGTAATGTGTATCGAAAAATGTGGTTAACCTGTAAATACAGGGTGTCGCTGAAAAGCGGCTAACGGAGAACGAACTAAACGATAGAGTTTGGAGGTGAGAAAATGAGCAAGCTTAAAGATTTAACTGGACGGATGTTTGGATTTCTTTACGTTCAAAGAAGAATGCCTAATTATGTTCAAGAAAACGGAAGAACAAGAACGAGATGGCTAACAACGTGTCTCTTGTGTGGAAAAGCTTATGTTGCAGATGGTAGTCATTTGCTGCACGGTGATATTATTAGTTGTGGCTGTTTTAAGAACATGAAAAGCGCATTAAGAGGTCAAGAATATACAGGCGTCCAGAAACCAATTCGAGATTTGACCGGCATGAAATTTGGATATCTTAGAGTAATTGAAAGATGCGAAAATTTTGGGCCAAAAACAGCATGGTTATGTTTGTGTGAGAATTGTGGCAGTTATACAAAGGTTCGCTCGAATCATCTCCTTCGAGGATTAGTATCCAGTGATGGCTGTATAAAGTCTGTAAGAGAAGAGCAAATGGCAAAATGGTTTAATGAACACAAAATTCCATTTGAAAGAGAATATACTTTTCCAGACTTATTAGGCGAAGGTGGAAGTAATCTAAGATTCGATTTTGGTTTAATAGACAAGAAAAATAATTTAATTTGTTTAGTTGAATATCAAGGAGAACAACATGGTTTAGATAAAACTGGAGAGTTTGGCAGACAACAAAGAGAACAAACTGACAAACAAAAAATTGATTATTGTTTAATAAACCATCTTGCTTTTCAAAGTGTTTGGTACAATAGAGATTTTGAAGAGCAAATGCAAGAAATCGAAAAGTTCTATCGCAAGTCAACTGCCGTGCCAAACCGGAAAACCGGAAGGTGTATCGACTATCCCGAGAGGGAGTAGGGTTCAAGTGAAACTCTTGAATTCGAAACGCCACACAACCCGTAAGGGCTGATGACATAGTCAACTCCGCTACGAAATATCGGGAAACCGACGGTACGAAGGTTAGCAATGGAACATTTTATCTGCCCAATTGTTCATGATCAGAAAATATATGATTGGTTTTATACAAACGGAGTCGTAACTTCTTGTCACAGCATGGTATCGAGGGTGCTCCAGTTCGATGTCGATGGAGATCAACTTAACGTAATTGTTGATCCGTTATTCATTAAGGTTGCTGAAAAGAATATCAAAGAGTTTGACGTGGTTCCATTATTCTATGACGCAGAGAAAGGTGATGCTACTCTGATGTCAAAGGAGGCACAGTTTGAAGGTCTGAAGATTGCCCATGAATATTCAGGTATCGGAGAAATATCAAACATGCTGACAAGACTATGGAATCGAAATACTCAGGACAGGATTGCTGCCGCATTTCTTTGCAGATTTAACAACGCTGTGATCGATGCAGCAAAGATTGCCAAGATCAATCACTATAATCAGTATCCTGAAATTGAAAAACGTATCAACAAAGCTATAGGAGGCAAGAACTCACGTATGCCTGCTTGGTTCAAGTACTCTAAGAATCAGAGGAAAAATGGCAATGAACACAAGCAGTATGCAAAACCCAATAACTCAACAATGAACCGAATATCTTCTTACTTTGATGATATTGGAAAGATCAACATGAATTTTGCTGGGGTGCCGTCATTCAACTGGCAAATGCTTCTCAGCGGGCCGTGTACAAATACATGGCCGGAAATTCCAATGCTGTTCTGTGAGATGGATAATGTTAATATTTCTAACGTAATCGAATCTCATGACATTCCTTATGCATCTGAGAAACAGAAGATCAATGGTTATTCCATGATGGCAGAAATGATCAAGGATGAAATCATTGATCAGTTTGGTTCGTTAGAAACTGCATATCCGTATGTAGTAAAACATCTGTTTGCAGGAGAAGGTATGAATAAAGCCGCTCACAAACAGATGTTCTGGCGCGTGTTTGGCAATATTGCGCTGGAAAACTTAAAGAAAAATGTTAACAACTGTGATGTTTGTCCGGATTGTAAGATGAGAATCCCATCGTGGGTGAAGGATCATTATTGTGTGAAGAATACATCCGGCTTCTATGAATGTATAGATTGCCATAAGATGTGTGAAAGAACTTCTTCATCGCAATATCGATGCGCAGATTGTCAAAATAAATATCGACTAACACAAAGAAAACTGGCTCAGAGAAACCGTCGAAACCAATTGAAAGAGGATGAAGAGAAACGTATTGTTTCCTGGCTATCGTCCTTCAGGGAGATATAAAAAACGGTTCTTTCTGGCCGTCGTATATTCTTTGTAAAGCGCGAACTGAATCAAGTAAGCGTTCTGGATTCAGAGTCGTAAGTCAGGTCGATGGACAAACAAAGTTTTCGCTGCCGAAGGTTCTGGTGACAGAGTTATACGGTCATCAGGATTTGATCAATTATCTCTCAATATACTGTACGAGAGATAAGGCTGGCGGAAGAAAATACTTTCCCCGTGGTGCGTTGTGCTGGTTTGAATGTAACCGGTACGGTGAACCATTGGGTTCAGTATATTACATTAAAAGGGTACCGGATACATCCATGTATTTTGTGACAAAGACAGGTCATGTTTTCGCTCAGAACACTTATCGGAAATTCGTAGAAGCTAAAGCACGTAAAAAAAGCATAAATGAAATTCTGTCAGGTGACATCAAGCTTGAAAAATATTATCTGTCTCACAAAAAACCGATCCTGTATCAACCAACTGGAAGAAGGAGAAAAAGAAATGCCGGCAAAGAAAACGGTAGAACAAGAAGTTCCTGAAGTTATCCATCATAACATGAGGTTTTATGGACAAGTTCAGGATACGCCGCAAGAAGCGAGAAAAGAAATCGCAGCTGGAAGACTTAAGGGCTATACGGATATTAATCCGATGTGGCGAATCAAGAAGCTTACAGAGATCTTTGGCCCCGTAGGATACGGATGGTGGACTCAAAATGAAAAGTATGACCTCCATACCTGTTCCAACGGAGAAGTCGCAGTATTCTGTACGCTCGAATTGATCATAGTCGACCCTGAAACGAATGAGCAATCACATCCGATTACAGGTATTGGTGGCAACAAAGTCGTATCCAATGAAAGAAACGGTGTATATTGCAATGATGAAGCGTATAAGATGGCTTATACGGACGCTCTGTCAATTGCTTGTAAGGCACTGGGCTTCAGTCATGATATTTATTATCAGAAAGATAGAACCAAATATACGGCTCTGTCTTCTGATGATGCTCCTGCTGCTGAAGTCAACACAACAGAAATCGTATCTCGGATTCAGAAGGGAATCAACTTCCTGACAAAAGACATGAACAATGAACAGAAAGACAAATTCGTGATGGATGTTGTTGTTCCCAAGATTGGTAATCCAAACTATATGGCGTGTAAAGATGTGGTCAAGTTACAGGCTCTTCTCGATACGCTGCTGACTATGTCCAAGGCCAAAGCAGCTTAAAGCTGTTTAGCACTCCCGGGAGTACGTGCGCTCCCGGGAGATATTGTCTCATTAAACAGAAAAATTCAAGTGCGCACTTATAGATAGAAAATTCCCGAGACCAGTAATAGCACGAATAAAAAACTATTAACTGGAGAGAAAATTATTATGGCAAATGATGCAAAAGTATGTATTGTTGGAAATCTGATCAAGGATCCTATGCAGAACAATTATAACAACTCAACTGTTGTCTCTTTCATCGTGGCCGTTAAGACCACCAAAAAGGATGCGGAGAATAAACCTGTTTCTGACCTGTACAGCGTAAGCGTATGGGGAAAGTTCGGAGAAGTTCTTTATCCCATGATGCAAAAGGGAACGATGGTTCAGGTAGTTGGCGACCTGATCCTTCAGGAATATACCGATAAAAAGACCGGAGAAAAGAGAGAAGGTCTCGCAGTGCGAGCTTCTGACGTAAAACTGCTGGCAAAATTAAAGAGCGCCCCGAAGAATAATAATGATGATGATTATTCTGGGCCAGACCCATTCTAATAAGTAAATAATAATCTGCAATGAGCTACCGAGTGAGAACTTGGTTCTGTTGATGTAATTAGCAGATTCGAAAAGGTAAATAATCGAGTTTCCTGGCTGCCAAACTAGGGCAGCCAGGAAACTCATAACAAAATAAATCTTAAGATTGCAGAAAAATATAAAAAAAGGGAAAAAGAAAGGAACAGAAAATATTATGAACGCGATGACGAGTGCCGTTATTGATCTCGCCAACAAACACAACTTTGACGAATGGCGGATTATCGGAGACGAATTGAAGGTTAAGGGAAAATGTCCTTTGTGCTTCGGCGGCCCGCATGGCGACCGTGACACATTCTCTATCAACACAATTACCGGAGCTTGGAACTGCAAGCGCGGCAACTGTGAAGGAATTGATGGAGCCGGAAAAACAAGTGGAACTTTCAAAGAACTCTGTCGTTATTTCGGGGAAGAAGCTCCGGAAGGATTTGCGATGCCCCGTCAGTCTGTAGCGAAGAAAAAGAGCTATGATAAACCTGATCCTAACAACATTAAGCCCATCACGGAAGAAATCATTCGCTATTTTGCGACCAGAAAGATTAGTGAAGAAACTCTTCAGGATTGGAAGATTGGTTCCGACAAGGAAGGAAACATTGTGTTTCCGTTCTATCGTGACAACATCTTGACGTATGTCAAGTATCGGGTTCCAAAGAAGTTTGAAACGCTTAAGAAGGAATATGAAGAAAAGATTGCCAATCTGTTCCCTGATGAGGCGGCTAAGATCAAGAAGCCGATGAAGGAATGGCAGATGGCTAATACAGAGCCGATTCTTTATGGCATGGACAATGTGACGTTTAACAAGCCTCTTGTGATTGTCGAAGGTCAGATTGATGCGCTTTCCATGTATGAAGCAGGCGTGTCCAATGTCGTGTCCGTTCCGGCCGGATGCAATAATCTGGAATGGATTAATCTCTGCTGGGACTGGCTGGAAAAGTTTAATCAGATCATTCTCTTTGGAGATTCTGATGAACCTGGAATGGAAATGATGTCTGTTGTTTCCAAGCGGCTGGGAGAGGATCGGTGCATGATCCCCAAAGAGTATCCTGAAGTTATCTGGAATGGGCAAGATCTTAACAGGATCTGCAAGGATGCTAATGAAATCCTCGTATGTTATGGGCCTGATTATCTTAAAGAACTGGTTGATTCATGTGAACCTGCTCCGATTAAGGGTGTATTGGAACTGTCGAAAATTCCGTTTATTGATCCGACAACTGTGCCGAGAATCATGACCAAGATTCCGCAGCTGGACAATATGATTGGCGGGCTGGGAGAAGGCGGAGTAACGATTATTAGCGGAAAAAGGGGCGAGGGTGGACGATTCGCCCTCGTAAAACATGGTGAACCTATAAATATAGGGTGTGCCGTAAGGTGCTAACGGGGAAGCCTAAAGCAATGCCATGGTAATCCCGTGCCAAGACTGCTGCACTAATATTCTAACAGGATGGTGATGTGCATTGAATATTAAGCATGAATTGGATATTGTTGGAAAACATTTTTTTGACAATTCTGGTTTAGAATTTGTTGTACTATGTGAAGCTGGTAGATCAGAATGCGGCAATATGTTGTATGATATCAAATATGTAAAGTCAGGATATATAAATAAAAAAAGAAGACGGATAGAAATTAGAAGAGGAGAAGTTAAAGATAAACTAGCTCCTGTTGTATCCGGTGTGGGTTGCATTGGTGATGTAATTATTCCGAATTCAAAATGTATCAACAGAAAACTATATGAAACATGGAAAAACATGATTTATAGATGTTATAACCCAAAATGTCACTCATATAAATATTATGGTGCGCGAGGAGTTAAAGTCTGTAAAGAATGGTTATGTTTTGAATGTTTTCTGAGAGATGTAAAAGAATTAAATGGATACAATGAAGAATTAATTATGAATAAAATGATTGAGTTAGACAAAGATATCATAAATAGATCCGCCAAAGAATATAACCAGCAAACATGTCAATGGGTTCTTGTTTCTGACAATAGAAGTGAATCTGCTAAACACAGATGGGATCAGTATAGAATGCAGCAGTAAGGTGTAACGACTATCCCGTAAGGGAGTAACGTATTGGTGAAACTCCAATATGTGAAGTGCCATGCCTAGGACTGAACATCCTAGCGAAGATATAGTCTGATCTACATGGAAACATGTAGCTAACATAAATGAAATCTACCATTGCTGGACCGATTGCTCTTAGTGCTATTCAGCAGGGTTATAAAGTATGCTCTTATTCTGGAGAACTTTCTGCTTACAAATATCTGGAGTGGATTATGCTTCAGGCAACTGAAAGAAAGTATATTGCCTATAAGACTGATGAAAGATCCGGAAAGAATATTTGTTATGTGCAGGAAGATATTCAGACCAGAATAAAGAGATGGCTGGATGGAAAATTCTTCCTGTATGACAACTCTATTATTTCGGACGAAAAGCAGACAGATTCCATTCTGAAAGCCTTTGAAGCATGTGCCAGAAGATATGGATGCAAAGTTTTTATCTGTGACAATTTGATGTCCGCACTGGTATCTTCAGACGAAGAAAACAAGGCGCAGGCAAAGTTCACTGCGCAGCTGAAGTCTTTCGCCGTAAAGTATAAGGCGCATGTATTGGTAGTCGCCCATCCAAGAAAGACAGCCTCTGGAAGTACGTTCCAGAATGATGACGTGAGTGGGAGTAGTGCGATTACAAACCTCGCTGACACTGTAATTAATGTTGAGAAGTCTCCTAAGTTAATTCGAGTAACAAAGAACAGAGACTTCGGTGTTACCGGAACCATTCCGATGATGTACGATCCTGCAAACCGTAGACTGTTTCAGGCCTCAACTGCGGACAGGACGATCTATGGCTGGGATCATACAGGAATCAAAGTTCCGGAAGATGCCGCTGAAAGTCTTGAAGAGTTTGCAATTGATGACGGTGTAGACCATTCATCTGATGTTATGAAAGAACTGTTTGAAAGAGGGTGATGAACATGACTTTTGTTCAGGTTAAATTTAAAACGGTATACGGTGAACCGGACGCTGTGATGGGCGGAATTGCTGTCTACAAGTATGATCATTTGATTGGTGTAATATGCGGATGCTGTGGCCATTACCATCCTGCAAAAGAAGTGTTCATCGTCAAAGAGTATGAAGAATGGTTAAATTTGGGCGATGCAATCGTTGAGATTAACGATGCTGCGGAGGACTGGGATGACGAATTTGAAGACGAATAAACTTAGATTGTACGATATCGAAGTAACAGAAACCTGTAAATCCTTTTATACTGTTCAAGCACATAACGCCAAAGAAGCTAATGAACTATTTGAAAAGTGGGTTAACGAAGAAGGAGCTGATACTGTAGCCCGAGATCTAAGTAAGAATTGCTTGGGTTGGGACTACAGTACAGCGAAACCTGCTAATCCTTCTTCGTGGATCGATGTCCCCTATAAAGAGTAATGTATACGGCTTACAAAACTACGTATCAACTTAGAGAATTAAAATTTGATACGGAAAGAGAAGCTTTGGATTATGTGCATTCATTAAAGAAAAGTGTTCAGAAGTATTATAAGGTTGTCTGTGCTTTAGATTTAACATGGAACGTCTTTGCTATTTTACCGTCTGATGAAATATTGTCTTCAGAAACGTTCCAGGCTGCTGAAAAGTGGTGCGAAGATGCTCCGTGTGATTCTTATATTCTTAACGGCAAAGGGAATATATGCTGCCGAATTGATGGCTGCATAAAGGAGTTGAACAGCATTGAATCTGTTCGATTCTTTAAAAACAAAATTTTGTGTATCGAAAGAGATACATCAAATCAAATTAACAACGTTATCGCTGTAAAAAGAATTGAAAATATAAACAAACACATTGAACACATATTAGAAAGTGAGGGGATTTCAGATGAACGTATTTGTATTAGTTGAAGAAACTGAACAGCCGGAATTCGTATATGATGGAGAAGCAGCGGAACCGACCAGTCGGATCATGGGGATTTATCAGGATTCCGAACGAGCCAATAAAGAAATGGAAAAGTTCAATGAAATGGCTAAGAAAGATGAAGAGGAATACGAAACCGATCCTGTAACTTATTATGTAGAAGAGAGACCTCTGCTGTGATATATAGAGCAAGCGTTCTGACAAGAATGGGAAACTATTCAAAAGAATTCGCTACAATTCAACAGGCCGCCGAATGGCTGGATTCTGAAAACAATAATGGTGAATACACAACCATGATTGAAACTTTTGATGAGAAAGGAAGAAAAGAAGATGGGTTCTTTTATACTACCTCGGCAAAATAAAAGAATCAGAATCCCATTCGGTAATGGATATGAATTAATAGCTGAATCGTCTGAAAATCATGAGTGTCAGATTGCGATTGAAATATATAAGAATGGCAGTTTTGTACAGGATTTGGCTGTTATCGAAGCTACATGCGACGACAACGGAGAAGTTATTGGAAATCTGTTCGATGTGTTTTTATATGAAGACGAGAAAAAGGAAAGTTATACATCAAAGCATCATATTAAAGTAAACCGAGGTGATTGATCTTGAGCTTAATAGAACCAGGTCACCAATACTCGTATAGCCAACTAAGTTCATTTGATGAATGCAAATATGGTTTTTATCTTCTAAGAATTGAGAGAATTAAAGATCAGGCCAGCAATGCATTCGCTCAAAGAGGAAGTCTTGTTCATGAACTGTTGGATATGTGGGCAAAAGGAATTCTTTCCAAAGCAGATATGTTGACTGAGTATGAAAATAAATATTCAGAATATGTTCAGGATCAATTTCCTCGTATGATGAAGGGCTATACGACAAAAGCTTACGAACAGGGAATAGAGTTCCTGAAGAACTTTGATGAGTTCAAGGGATATGAAGTTCTGCTGGCTGAAGAAAAGTATACTTCAGAGATTCCGTTGAAAGACGGAACAACAAGACCGTTTGTTGGCGTTGTAGACTTAGTACTTCGTGATTTATCTAATGGCGATTTGATTGTCTGTGACCATAAGTCTAAATCTGAAAGATCGTTTCAGAAGGATGCGGACAAAATGTATATGCAACAGTATATGTATTCTCAATTCGTCAAAGATAAGTACGGAGAATATCCTAAAAGGCTAATGTTCCATTTGTTCAATGCTGATGGGATCAAGCCAGAAAGACCGTTTGATCTGGACACATATAACAAGACAATGGAATGGGCGGCTGATACAATCGAGAAGATTGAAGCGTGTTCTATTCTCGATTGGTTTGTCTGTAAAGAAGTAGACGAAGAAAAGAATGATTTCTTCTGTACACAGCTTTGCAGCGCACGCAATGTATGTCCAAATGGTCAGATCAAACCTACAAAGAAACGTCAGGAAAATGATTTTTATTACGAAGGACAACAATAATGAGAGCATATAGAAATAACACGATGGACGAGGCAGTCGGAGCTGCTGATAAAGAATGGCGTCAAATGGCTCGCCTTGCCGTTGTTATCAGAGAAAGAAATAATAATCCCAAGTGGGAAGAAGAGAAAAGAAAGCTGTTTAAAGGTATCTATAAACGTCTTTTGGAAGATCCAATAGACGAAGTAAAGCGAGAAGCCCGCTGAGAAAGAGTTGATGTTACTTGCTCTGTTTTGAGCCGTATCATGTTCATACAGCATATAGTAACTGTTTGACACAGCCTGACTCCACAATGAGTATTATGGACTATGCGAAAGAATATCGAAACAGAGGCCATAAAGTGTTGTGTATATCCGAACACGGAAACAGATCCAATGTTTGGGAACAGTTTGATATATGCGAAGCTTTCAAAAAAGACAAAGACCCAAAAGGTAAGCTTCAGACTCCCTACGAAATGACGCCGATAGCCGCGGCTGAAACCTATTTCGTTCCAGACCGTACACAGAAAGATAATAGAAACTTTCACTTAATTCTGATCGCAAAGAATCAGGAAGGCTTTTATCAATTAAACGAAATATTGTCAGAAGCCAATCTGACAGGATTCTATTATCATGCCAGAGTAGATTTTGATTTATTATCGCGGCTAGATTATCGAAACTTTCTGTGTACTTCGGCCTGCGTCGCTGGACCCGCCAGAGACCCGGACGGGGAGTCTTACTTAAATCAATTACATAATATTTTCAGAGAAAACTTTTATCTCGAAGTACAACATCATCCACAGAAAATACAGGTTGAAACAAATAAAAGACTATTGGAATTCTCAAAGAAATATAAATGGCCATTGATTTACGGAACGGACAGCCATTATGTATTTAAAGAAGAAAAAGAATTAAGAAAAGAATTGCTTCTATCAGCTCATATAACTTATGGTTCAGAAGACGAATTCCTACTTTATCTTCCAACGGCCGAAGAAGCTTATGAAATGTTCAGGGAACAGGGTGTATTAAACAAAGCTCAGATAGAAGAAGCAATGGAAAATACACTTCAGCTCAGAGAGTTTGAAGGTGTTCATTTTACAAATGAAAAGAAAATTCCTAATGCGTATCCAGATCTTCCGTTAGACAGACGCAATTATCTTTATAAGAAAATGGTCTGTGACGAATATATTAAAAAAGCTGGAATGCCTACAAAAGAAGAAGCCGCTGAATTGCATGCTGAAATGGACACAATGACGAATACCAAGACTGCAGATTATCCGTTAATTATGAAAAAGGTAATTGACAAAGGAATAGAATATGGCGGATTACTTACTAAAACAGGCAGAGGATCCGGTGCGTCGTTTGCTACCAATTTTGCTTGCGGTTTCTCGTCAATCAACAGGCTTCACAGCCCTGTAAAAATGTTGCCGGAGCGATTTATATCAGAAGACAGATTAGCTAATGGGCTACCAGATTTGGATTGTAACATGGCCAACGTTGAAGCTTTCGAAAAAGCAGGCAAAGAAATTCTCGGAGAATGGGGTTGTCTGCCAATGATCGCTTATGGTACAACAAAGACATTGTCTGCTTTTAAACTTCTTGCGAGAGCAAGAGATGCGGCTGCTCAGAAATGGGCAGAAACAGACGATGAAGCTATCGAACTCAAAAATCAGATCGATGAGTTTGTCAAATATTACGGTCAAATAGATGATTCGCAATCTTGCTATCGTAAATATATGGAACTGCTGGAAGAGCATGGAGCGATTCCGTTTGCTAAATCAAATGAAATAGCAAAACAGATCCAGAACTATGAACTTGATGTGAAACATGCATTGGAAAACAACTCTGATGATCCTGATTATGATGTGAATGATGATATCCAGATTGAATCTTACGTTGAAGAAAAATACCTTGATATAATTGAAGAGTCTAAGAAATACAAAAACATTGTTACGAGTTGGTTGCCACATCCTTGCGCACACATTCTGCTTGATAAAGACCTTCGCCGTGAAACTGGGGTTGTAAGGCTTAAGTCGAAGAGTGGAAGCAAAGGAGAAGTTTATGCAGCTTACATCGATGGAAAGACTGCTGATGCTTATAACTATCTAAAAGCAGACTTTTTGCGTGTTGACGTAGTCAAATTAATTTATGAAGCTTTTAATCTTGCCGGATTAGAGGTTATGTCTGTTGATGAGTTGCTTAATGATGTTAAAGATGATGAAGCTATTTGGAAACTATATTCCAATGGTTATACTCAAGGGCTTAATCAGTGCGAGCGTGATGCTTCAACAAAAAAAGTTATGAGGTATAAACCGCATAACGTTGAGGAGTTAACTGCGTTCATCGCTGGCATAAGGCCTGGTTTTAGATCAATGCTAGAAACATTCCTGAACAGACAGCATTTCGAATACGGTATTCCATCATTAGATAATCTATTAAGAACAAAAGCAATTCCAGAAAGCTTTCTAATATATGATGAACAAATTCTTAGAGTATTGAAAGCAGCTGGATTGCCAGGACCAAAAGCATATGCAACAACAAAAGCAATAAAAAAGAAAAAGACTGAAAAGGTTTTGGCAGCAAAAGAAGAATTTAAAACAGGTTTTACGAAATATCTGAAAGAAACTGAAGGAGCTTCAGAAGAAAAAGCTCATGAGGTAGTTGATCAGGTATGGACAATCATTGAGAATGCAGCAAATTATATGTTTTGTGCTGCTCATGCATTCTCAATGGCCTGTGATAGTCTGTATGTCGCATGGTTAAAAGTTCATTATCCATACGAGCTTTATCTTACAATGCTGAAACTTTATGACAGTAAGAAAAATCTTGATAAGATAGCAAAGATTATTTCCGAAATGAAACGATACAAAGGAATAAATATGACCGTTGGGCAGTTCGGTCAAGACAACAGAGATTGGGTAGTTGACAAAGAAAGCAAAACAATCAGTCAATCTTTGTCTTCTATTCGGTTCATGAACAAGAAAATAGCTAATCAGCTATATGATCTTGGCCGCCAAAGTAAAGCCTATATGGGAACTGTTTATTCTAAAGTAAAGAACGCTGAAACCAAACGTATTTCCGTCGAAGAGGCTCTAGTCGAGGCTCAGGCAACAATGAGCACAGAAGAATACGAAGCTTATAAAGCCTCAGTCGAAGGGAAAAAGTTTATTACAAAAGAAATCACTCCGGCTGAATATAGTTCTGTTGATATCGAAGAGCCGCTGGATTGCTTCACAAACTTATTGAGAGCAATTCAGATGAGCACAGCGCTCGATGCGAGACAGATTGTTATTCTCATAGAGCTGGGATATTTCAAACAGTTCGGCGGGTCTGGAAAACTGATGAAGGTCTACAATGAGTTCTTCGGTGGCGAGAACAAGCTGACAAAATCAATCAAGTCATTTGCTGAGAGACTTGAGAAATGCAGAGAATATGAGAAATCATTACCTGACGAAGAACTTTCGTACTCTACGAGACTTTATTCAGAAATGAGCAACGTTGGGATGTGCCTGACAGTTGATCCATCCGCACCTGGAAACCTCTATTTTGTTGTCGAAGTTGACGCAAAATATGGAGTTAAATGCAAAATGTATTCTGTTCATCGTGGAAGCTCTGGCATAATACGTTTCCGCAAGGATGATTTTGCAAATAAACTTTTTAAGGCAGGAGACTGCATAGAATTACTCGAATTTAATAAGAGTCCCAAATATATTTATAAGGGTGGCGAGAAGACTCGCGTCCCGAATGAATATGATATTTGGGCGAAAAACTACAAAGTTGTTTACTCCCTCGAAAATAAAGGAGATTGAAATGAAAAGATATTATTCGACAGAAAGCTTATTTGGTGGCCACAACTTCTATGACGAAGACGGGAAACAGATTGGTTACTCGACCGAGAGTCTGTTCGGCGGGGAAAACTATTATGATTCCAATGGCCAAAACATGGGCTTTTCTACGGATGGATTGTTTGGAGAAAACTATTACGACAAAGATGGTGACTTTGCTGCTTACAGCACGCAAAGTTTGCTTGGAGGCAAGAATGTTTATGGATCTGATGGTGATACGATGGGATTCACAACAGACAGCCTCTTTGGAGGAGAAAACGGATTCTTCTTCGACGATGTATTTGACTGATAATTAAGGGAGTAACAACTTTATTATACGGAGAGCGATTTGTTCGCTCTCCGTTTTATAGTAAAGGAGTTGATCCCATATGGGTTATTTAGTCCCTCTGAAGTTCGTAAAAGTAAGTAATAAGCGAAGCGACAATCGACAATTCGATGTTGCGATTTGTGCAACACGTATCGTTGCAATCATGTCCACCGAAATCAGTCAGGCAAGAAAGACGATATCCAACGAAAGACAAGCCGGAACTTTAATCAATGCGTCCGGCGGCGCAAAAGCGAAATCTGCGATCTTTTTGGATAATGGTTCTGTTATTGCGTCACCTCTGACGGTGCAGAGGATCATGAGCATAATCGAGAAGACAGACACTCCTGATGCTTACAAAAGACAGAATGTCAGGGTATACGATACAGAAGTTGCTGAACCAACTGAAGAGGATGAAGAATATATTGAAGATGATGAATATGACGATTTGGATTTTTAAGGAGTAAATAATGAGAAAGCTTGCAAGCATTCAACGAATATGGAACCTTGAACCGATTCCAGATGCAGATCGCTTGGAGTTGGCTTCAGTTGAAGGATGGAAAGTTGTTGTAAACAAAGGACAGTTTCATCCTGGAGAACTGGCCGTATACTTTGAGATCGATAGTTTCCTTCCCATTGATGATCGTTTTGAATTCTTGAGAAAAACAAGCTATAAGAAAACGGATATCATGGGAGAAGGATTCAAGCTTCGGACGCTTAAACTTCGTGGTGTGTTTAGTCAGGGATTGTTGCTGCCCGTATCTGAATTCCCGGAAATTAAAGATGTTGAGCTGGGAAAAGACGTGACAGATATCCTTAAGGTAAAGAAATGGGAGATCGAAGAGATGGCAACAACCGGAGGAACAGCTATTGGAACATTACCGAAAGACGTTCCTCATACAGATGAAATTCGTGTGCAAAATTACCCTGAATTCACGGAAGAATTTAAAGGACTGGAATACTATATCTCAACCAAGATGGATGGATCTTCCCATTCTCTTTCTGTAGATAAGAATGGATTCCATGTATGTGGCCACAACTACGAATATAAGGACGACGGTACAAGCAGCTTCTATGAATTCGTGAAGAAGAAAGGATTCCAACCTTTAATTGAAAAGTATTATAAAGATTGGAATCTTGACACGTTTACGATTCAGGGAGAGTTCTGTGCTCCGGGTATCCAGAAGAATAGACTGAGATTATCACAGCCGGAATGGTATGTGTTTACAATCCGAGAGAACAGTAAGAGGGTCGGATTGGATCGTATGCTGTTTATTTGTCATGAACTTGGGCTGGAACACGTACCGATTGAAGAACGAGGAATCGATCTTCCGTCGAAATATCCAACGATTGAAGCAATGTTGGAAAGAGCTGATGGAGAATATCCGAAAGGCGGTCGAAAAGAAGGCGTTGTTGTTCGACCGATAGAGCCAGTATATAGTCCGATTATTGGCGGTTCGTTGTCAATGAAAGTAGTCAGCAATAAGTATCTGCTCAAGAATGAAGATTGATGGTGCTTGAGTGTTAAATGTCCAGGAGGAAACAGCCATCTGATTAACTTATAGCGATTAAAACAAGGAAAGGATGGATGCTATTTGATTGTGTGTTTAGTGGCAACCTTCAAAAATATAAATTAATAGGAGGAAGTTACCATGGAAAGAACTCACATTCAAGAACTCTTAGAAGAAGTTGAGGTCTACAAGCAGGCCGTACAGGATGCTAAAGACGCACTTGCTTCCGCAGAACAGGAACTGGATGCTGCTCTGGACGCAGAATATGTAGCAGAGTAACTCTGGTTGGGGCGGGAGATTAGATTCTCTCGCCCCTTTCTTTTTTAGGAGACAATATGAACTACTTTATTCATTATGATCACGTAAGGGATGAATATTACTTATTTCCATTAATTAACACAACTGTATCATATAACATGTATACCACAGGTGAAATTAGTGGATCTTTCGACCCTCAATTACTGAAAATAATCAAGAATATAAAGTTAGATAATATAGATTATGAAGATCTTGTAAAGATCTTAGGAGAAGAGCGATGAAAATTCAGAGAACGATTAACAACACTATGTATTCAATCGCTTTATTGCCTCATGAATTACTTCAGGCTTATCATGAGCAACAGCTCGAATTAGATTTGAAAGTAATCACCGAGGAACTCAACAATAACTTTGAAGAAAAATATGGAATTCAACCCGCGGAATTCCAGAAATACAGTCAGGAAGCTGCACGCAGAATGCGTGAGTATATTGAAAAATATAGCCTTGATAACGACGAAGCAAAAACTGAGGCCATAAGCGATTTAATTATCGAAAAGAAGGGAGCTTAATCGAATATGCCTCAATGGATCTGGCTGAACAAAGAAGAAGTTTTCTGTTCAGCGTGTCACAAGAAATGCGAACGCAGTTGGTTGCCCGTAGTTTGCCCTGAGTGTGGAGCGAGAATGAAGAACGGTGACCGTTTTAAATGGGAGAAATCCGATGAGTGAAAGAAAAAGACTTGTAAGAAGCGAAATGGATTTACTCAAAAGGCTTGGCGCTGTATGTAGTGAGCTGATTTACGTTCAGGAAGATATGAAAGATCGGCTGAAGATGATTAACAATGGAGAAGAGCGGGTTCAGCAAGTAATCGAAATTACTGGCCAACTTCTTCATGATCTTATTAGAACCGGAACAGAAGAACAGGTTCGCGTATATTCAAACATCGTAAGCGATCTGAAACTGGAACTGGTTCCAATGCTGAAACAAGGATCAACAAATGTAATCTTTACAAAAGACCAAGCCGAGAAATTAACCCAGATGGCACAGGCAAGATGTCGGGAATGTGTGTTGACAGATGATGAAGCCAAGAACTGTGAATTATATAAGATTCTGGAAGGTCACGCTGTTGTTGACAAGTATGATACCGAGCTGTGTCCGTTTGGTTTGGCAGAATGGAAGTGATCATATGTTCTTTATCGTGGATGAATATGGAAAGATCATAGCTGAACTTTCTCCGAGAGCAACATATGAGATACTTCAGATGGTTCGTCAGGTTTGTCCTGAAGCAATACATTCTGGCGAAGAAATTATGATACCTAAAAGCAGTAACTTAATTCAGTAAGGAGACTTGCGTATGCCTAAGAAGAAAGAGGCTGCGCCAGTAGTGATTAGCTTTCCGGAGAGATATCAGGTGCTTGGAGCCGATCTGTCTCTGAGAAGACCGGGATTTGCTCTTCTGGATATTGAAGATAAAGATGGCAAAGCTACAATATTGAATGTAAAGTTAATGTCTGTTGATACTAAAACCAAAAAGAATCTTACCCACGGACAGATATTAACTCAAATATATCATGCCTTTATTGATTTCCTTGGAAAAGACTATATGTATCAATATATTTTCTATGTTCGTGAGAAAATGGTCATGAGCAAAAAAGTTCCTTCAGAACGAGACGTTGCCAAAGTTGTCGGATTGATGGATTTTCTTTTGGATACAAAAGCATGGAATGAAATTTACCCGAGTACAATTAAGAAGCATATTACCGGAAGCGGCAATGCAGAAAAGAGTTTAGTGGCTGAGTGTCTGAAGGAATACGTTGGAGTGTTGGATTATAAAAATGATGATGAATCCGACGCAACAGCAGTAGCGATTTCATGGCTGATCGAACATGGAAAGATAAGGAGTGCTTTCGATGGCAAGTAAGAGAACGTTTATTTATCGTGTTCATTATGGTTATGCGGATGGAGATAAACATATTGTTTTTTGCTATGCCCGTAATGCGATCTGTGCAATAAAATATTATAAGGATAAGTTCAAAGAACAAAATTATAACTATTTTAAAGCGACAATGATCGGAGAAGCCAATTCTTCACATAAAGGAAAGTTTGAAGAAATGGCTGACGATGAACAGGAGTGTCTGCGAAGAATTCGCGGAGAAGCAAACGAAAAATATTCATTCAAAAACGACTTGATTCCAGCGGGAGCTGAGTATATTGCTATAGAGGACATGAATATATGAAAGTGATTTTTTTTAAAGTCGAGAACGTATTAAACTTCCCTGAATCCGATGCTATTGCACCGTCCGGTCGTAGAGGTGTAGCCGAATCAAAGGCAAAAGAATTGAAAAAGCTGGTGTCTGAATCAGGAGCCAGAATTGTTCTGATTGGTGAATGGAAGTCTGATTGGAATTTTGATGACTCAAAGTGTACTAAAGACGGTGTTTATTTAAATAAAAAGCTTGAAAGACGAGGCCTTCATATTCTCGATAAAACGCGTGATGATCTTTCTGATGAAGAAGGCGTTTCTGATTGGATTCATAGACATCCGAACGTTACTGAATCATGCATATTGAATTCCTTCAACAATGTTTCGTGGAAGGAGTGGTAGTATGAACGATGCTGAATACAACAAATGGTTAGAAGAAGCTGAAGAGATCGCTGAACAATTAAAGAGCTGGAGTTCCAGCAGTGTTCCTTATGCTCTTATAGGAAGAGCAGCTGGATATATTAAAGCGCTTGTTCGTCTCGTAAAGAATAACGATGATACTATCGTTCGATTCATCAAAGAACAACAGGAAAGCCGAGAAGCAATGACAAAACTTATGTTTAAACATATGCTTGAAAGCTATGTTGTAGGCGGAACTGTGTCGAAAGAGATTGATGATTTTGTTACCAAGCTTTTTGATCTTCGAGAAAACAATCTGAAGAAAGAAGGTGATGCCAAATGACTCCACATGAATTAATCACGAAACTGATTAATATTGAAGGGCCATGTTAGAGCGGTCGTTGGTGTGCTTATTGTGACGAACAGTTTGAAACGGCTGAAGTTAAGGAATGCGTAGAGAAAATGTATAAACAGATCTACGAACTTCAGGCTGATAAAGACAAATTGCTTGAATCACTTATTAAAGTCAGAGCCGCATATCGCAACAAGACAGGTGAAGACTATCAGGAGGAAGAAGATGGCTGAGCAAAAGACACTTCATGTTGAGCTGATCCGACATTCATTATCTCCGGAAGAACTGATTTCTCTTGGAGCTAAACTCTGCTATTCCAAGAGTACAATAGATGACTTGTCTCAGAAGATTCAGTCAAAGGATCAATCTGAATTTATTAAAAAGCTTGTATCAATGGGACATGAGTCAGTATTGGAACATGCGTCATTTACATTTGGCGTTGAAGGAGTCAGCCGGACATTGTTGGCACAGATTACCCGTCATCGACTGGCAAGTTTTTCAGTGCAAAGTCAACGATATGTTTCGTATGAGAATGGATTTGGTTATATTATTCCTCCTGCGATCGAAGCTCTTGGCCATGATGCCATTCAGGAATATGGTATTCAAATGAATATCATGGAAGAATGGTACAAGGAATGGCAAAACAAACTTGGCAAAGGCGAGCATTCGAATGAAGATGCTCGTTTTGTTTTGCCGAACGCTTGCGAAACAAGGTTCCTCGTTACGATGAATGTCAGAGAGCTTAGACATTTCTTCGAACTGAGAATGTGCAACAGAGCACAGTGGGAAATTCGCAGATTGGCAAATGCGATGTTCGAAGAGTGTTATAAAGTTGCACCATTGTTATTTGAAAATGCTGGGCCTGGATGTGTAAGAGGTAAATGTCCTGAAGGAGAAAAGTCTTGCGGAAATCCAGTTAAAAGAAATATAGAAAAGAGTGAATGAGTTTTGAGAAAAGATGGAATACCATATGTTCCCAATGGAGTATATAATCCACCTGTTACAAAACCTTTGGAAGAAATGGATTTACAGGACCTTGTAAAAGGTCATCTTCGCACATGTGCCAAAAGTAATGGTGCTTTATCTGTTTGTAGAACATGTTCGTCGAAATGTATCTACGGACAGAGAGCGCTGGATTTGTATGAAGGTCGTGTCAGCGTTGGCAGCGAAACGATCAGACCGGAAGAAACGATATTATACAGAATGAGAAAAGCACAAGAAGAAGCAATGAAAACAAAGGGAACTATCTTTATTAAGCCCGGTAAGGTTATTATTGATGATTGGTACGAGAAAGCAACTCAGTCCGAAGATCCTGTAAAGTGGGTTATGGATACGTTTAACATTTCAAAGACCAAGGCGAAAAATAAGATTTATCAGTATAAATACCGGATGAAAAAGAAAAATTCAGAAGAAAAGAATGAAGAAATAAAAGAAGAAAAGCCCGAAGAAGTTAATACGATTGTTGAAGAAAAGAAAGAAGAAGTTAAGAATGCTCCAGTAAGTGAAGAAAGAACGGAAGAAAAGAAAGAAGAAAAGAAAGAAAGTAATGATATCGTTTATAAGACGATGGAGGAAAAGATTGATCGAATGATGAAACGTCAGGCAGAATATAAAGAGCTCATGGATAAATACGCTGGATTGTATAAAGAAGTGAGTGAACAGATTGACGTTTTATGTAAAGCGTTGGATGTATTTGATCGTTGTTAAGCGAAGGCGGCGGCCTTAAAAGGCCAGCCGCCTTCGCCATATGAAGGAGAAAATATGAATTATATTATTATTGATGGTACCACTGGCGTAAAAAGATATATTAAGCTGGATGAAGTAAATCAGTTTTATTATGACGAAAAATCAAACGAAACATGTGTTGTCGTCAATAAATATTGTGTTTATGCAAAAGGCGATATTACAGATAAGCTTGTTCATAAACTGAGAGCTGTTGGAGCTGTCATGTCTCGCATTGAAAGTCCACAAAAAAATGCTGATTGGCCGGAAGTGATACCATGATCGGACAGTTGAAAGATCTCACAATGAATCGTGATGAAACTCAAAATCTTACTATTCTGCTTCATGCAGACTTCAGAGAAGTCTATGACGAGCTGAACGGAAAAGATATCGATATCACAATCAAAAAAGCGTCCAAGCATAGAAGTCTTGATGCAAATGCTTTCTTCTGGAATTTATGTTCTGAAATCGCAAAGAAATCGTCTAAGTATTCTACAGACGGAAAGAACGAAGTCTACAGAGAGGCAATCAGAGCCAAAGGAGAATTTGAGCCTTTGCTAATCAGAAAGGATGCTCTTGAACGGTTTATTTATCGTTGGGGAGACAAAGGGATCGGCTGGTTTGTGGATGTGGTTGATGATCACGGCGAAGATTACAAAATAGTTCATGCCTATTATGGCAGTTCCACGTATGATTCTTTATCTATGAGCAGGATTATCGATTATGTAGTCAATATTGCTAACGATCTTGGCATACCGACCATTACAGAAAAGGAAATGGAACGTCTTCTTGGAAACTGGGCAAAGAAGGTGGAAAAGCATGAGCAAAAGCATAATGCAAAATAAGAAGCAGTGCTACTTATGCGGCCGTCAATCCTATCTTGAGAAGCACCATATTATCTCAGGCACTGCAAACAGAAAGCTATCAGAAAGATATGGGCTCTGGGTTTATCTTTGTCACAGTTGCCATACCGGAGACGGCGGAGCACAGTACGAAAAGGAACTGAATCTTCGCTTGAGACAAGAAGCTCAGAAGATTTTTGAAGAAAAGTATTCTCATGATCTCTGGATGGAAACATTCAGAAAAAATTATCTCTAAGAGGCATACAATGGGTTCATATGAACAAAAAATAACCTTATGTTGGGACTGTGCAAACGCAATTGGAAAATGTCCATGGTCTAAGAAATTAGTTCCTGTAAAGAACTGGGTAGCTAAACGCGTCCCGTTCAAAGAACAAGGCGTGAAAGATAGTTTCACATACGCAATCGAACAGTGTCCGCTTTTCGTCAGAGACGGAGTTTATAACGGAGCACGGCGTTTTATTGAAAGAAAAGAAATATAAGGAGAAGAAAAAATGACTTACTGGGTAACATACAAGATTGACGCGCGATACACGATTCCTGTCGAAGCAGAATCCATTGACGAAGCGTTAAAGGAAGCCAACGATGTGTACTTCGACGCTAACTTTGGAGAAGCACATGACATTGAAGGGTATGCCATCAACATGTCAGACGAACAAGACAATATTGTTTGGGAGAAGTAAGTCAATTACCCACGACTAAAGTCGCGGGCTTGTGGAAATGAGCCTGGAGTTGACTAGCCTAAGGTTTTCGGAACCTACGTTGAGAGAGTCAGAACACCCATGGACGTATCACCTAATCTGTGGCTCTGTTGATCTTCATTAAAAGTTCTGCTGGGTAGAAACGGTGTGACGGTCACGACAAGCTCTTTCAACATTGGCGAAGGTGACATAACGGCTTCATACGCGCCGGTTTACAGCTTAAAGCGTATAAGTATTAAAGAAAGGACGTGCCGTAATGGTATATGTAAAGAGTATCACCGGGCAACCGCTCATGCCAACAAAACGGCACGGCTTCGTCCGGAGACTGCTGAAGTCCGGTAGGGCAAAGGTAATACAGCGCTGCCCGTTTACGATACAGTTGCTTTATGAAAGCGGAAGCGAAATACAGCTCGTTGTGCTGGGCGTAGACGCTGGAAGCAAGCATGTAGGCTTCTCTGCCTGTACAGAGAAGGAAGAACTGTATGTCGAGGAAATGCCGCCTCGTAACGATGTGGTGAATCTTCTTTCCGACAGGAGACAGTATCGCAGAGCGAGACGGAACCGCAAGATCAGGTACAGAAAGCCAAGATTTGAAAACCGTGTACACAGCAAAAATAAGGGCTGGCTTGCACCTTCGGTAGAAGTCAAGATTCAGGAGCATATTACACGCATAAAACGGATCTGCTCCTTTGTTCCGGTATCGAAGGTAATTGTGGAAACGGCCGAGTTTGATCTTCAGCGTCTGAAGGCTATGGAAGAAGACAAACCGCTTCCAGTCGGAACAGACTATCAGCTGGGAGAGATGTACGATGAATACAACGTTCGCCAGTATGTCCTGAAACGAGACAACTATACCTGTCAGTGCTGCGGAAAACACTCGACGGAGAAAAATGGGGTCAGACTCCATGTACATCACAAGGAGAGCAGAAAGACCGGTGGAAATGCGCCCAACAACCTGATCACGCTTTGCAAGGACTGTCATAAGGCACTGCACGAAGGAAAGATTTCTCTGCCCGAAAGTAAGCGTAGAGGAAAACCAAACCGAGACGCGGCGTTCATGGGGATCATGCGCAAAACTCTGATTAGAAGACTGCGCGAAGAACTCCGGCTTCCAATATGGGAAACGCACGGATACATAACAAAATACAGACGGGAGAAACATGGGATTTGTAAGACCCATACTAGCGATGCCAGATGCATTACTGGAATGATGGAAGCAATTCCTTCTGACGATATTTACCTGATTAAGCCTGTAAGATGCCATAATCGGCAGATCCACAAAGCGAAAATCTTGAGGGGCGGAATCCGAAAGCGCAATCAAGCGCCGTACACAGTATTCGGTTTTAGACTTTGGGATAAGGTAAAGATCAACGGCAAGGAGTGCTTCGTAAAAGGCAGGCGTACTTCGGGGTATTTCGCTCTGACCACGCTGGACGGATCAAAAGTCACGGATTCGGTTTCCTACAAGAAACTCAAACTGCTGGAAGCAGCAAATCATCACCCGACAGAAAGGAGAAAAGGCTCTCCTCCCACGACCGAAGTCACGGATATCCGAGCCTAAATATCATGAGACACTATGACAACTGAAGAAAGAATAAAGATCTACAATGACGAGATTACAAAATATCCGAATCCTGAATCTTTTATTGAGACAGATCATCTGATTGATATGGGATACTTTACGGCTCCGGCAAGCACAAAATATCACGGAGCTTATGAAGGTGGATTATTCGATCATTCCTGGGCTGTATATCAGCGGCTGAAAGAGTTAACGGAAAACAATCATCTTGACTGGGGAGCTTTGGAAAGTCCTTTCATTATTGGAATGTACCACGATCTTTGCAAGTGCGACCAATATATCAAAGTGTACAATCCTGTAGAGGACAAAACATTGTCATTGCCTGGTACATTTCATTATGAATATAACAATAATATGCTGCTTAAAGGCCATGGAGATAAATCTATTATGTTGATTTCTCAGTTTATCTCTCTAACTGAAGTGGAAATGCTTTGTATTCGATACCATATGGGTGCATACATGACTGATGATTGGGATGGTTTTGATCGAGCAATTAGGAAGTCTGAATTGGTATTATGGACACATCACGCTGATCAACTTGCCAGCAAAATAGATAACATCTAAAGGAAACAATATGAACATCCAAATGAACATGTTTGACTATCTGGAAGAAGAAACACTATTTACAAAAGTTGTCAAAAGAGGATCAGGATTTGCTGGCGGAAAAGAGCGTATCAGAAACTTCCTTAAGACGTGTAGGAATATTACTCAATTAGCTATCTTCTTAAAGAATGAATATGGCACAGGCGGATATATGAGAACAGGCTTATGGTGCAATTATAGCCCGAAAGGAATGGAAGTCGGAACCGGACCAAGAGATTTGAAAAAGTATTCTTGGAAAGATGTCGCGAAAAAGATTATTGAGTTAGGAGAAAATTATTAAAAGGTAGGGATTAAAATGCTTCCCAAAAGAATTCCTCTGTGGAAATTGTTTGTGATCTTATCTGTTGTGTTTGTCATTACAATTTGTGCAATAACGCTAATAAATAATGCTCATGCAGAACAGGAAGAAGTGTGGGTATTGTGTAATCCAGATTCGTTTGTAAACGTCAGAACAAAACCGTCAACGAGAAGTATGATTCTCGGCAGCGCATATTGCGGAGACAGAATCGTTATAGATGGAAAGACGAAGAACGGATATATTCATTGCATCGATCTTTCTCTTGAGATGAGTGAAGGCTGGATACACAGCGGCTATATCGTATATGACAAGCCGGATTGTTCAAAGATCCTGCAATGTTCAATACAGAGCGACGGACGCGTAGCGGCAAGAAAAACAATCGACGGGAAAAGAAACAAATGGGTAAAGAAAAACAGCACTGTTACGGTGTATGCTGTGTCTGCCGAATGGTGCGTTACAAACAAAGGATTCATTAAGACAGAATATATTAATTTAGGAGAAGAAAAATGAACGGAATAGTAAAAGATGTTTTGAAAAGATCTATCATACCGATGTGCGCTGCGTTGATTCCTATGCTTATTGTTGCATTCTTCTGGCTCTCTGCGTATTGAGGTGTTCGTATGAATATGGATGTAAAGAAAGGTTATCCAAACGTTCTGAGAGATTTTTCGTTTGGTTGGAGATACTATCTTACTCATCCACATAAGTGGATCAAAGAAATCATTATCAATATCAAGAACGGATGGCAAAGAGCAACAAGAGGATATTGCGATTCTGACTGGTTCAACATGGATCATTGGATGACCACCGTCTGGCCAAAGATGTTTCGGTCAATGGCTAAAGAAGGAATGGCTTACCCAGGAGCTGAACCATTTGAGACTGAAGAAAAGTGGCACGACTGGTTATTGCATGTTGCCGATGAACTTGAGAAGTGTACCGAAGAATATTGTGATTCTCAAAATGAGTATTATGATGCTTTTCTTAATCAAAGTTTCAAAGACGACAAAAGAGATAAGATACTCGATAAAAACTATATGAAGCGGGCCGAAGAATTGCAAACTGAAGCTCAGAAAAGAATCATTAAGATAATGTCAGAGATTGGAGAGAACTTCTATAGTCTCTGGGATTAAGGAGTTGCATATGTTGTTTATTTCTATTTTATTGTCTGTATGGTTTGTCTGCTGGCTTTATTTTGCAGTGAGAAATCTGAAAGCAAATGAAATCAGTATGATGGCCATAACGGACTTTGTGACTGCATTTTTCGAGGATGATAATAATGAAGAAGATTCTCAAGAAGAAGAAAGTGAGGAATAAGACTGTGAACGCGGAAAAGGAATATATCGCTAAAGAAGGAGTAAGGCTGTCTTCTCCTTGGGTCGAATATTATAACCAACTGGAAGCTCTATTTGGACAAGATCCTGACATCAAGCTGGAGTATAACGAAGACGACTACAAAATCAAGATATTTGTTCATGGACACGACAAGGCTGAAGCTCTGCAGAAGTTAATCCCTGCTGAAAAGAGTTGGGGAGGCGTAAAACTCACTATCATTATCGTGCCAGACAACGAATCTTGCACTTCTGCCGATATCGTCCGTAAGGCTTTCGAAGGCAATCCTTTGTACGATCAGACGATTGTGATTCGTCCTGATGGAACTCTGAATCCATTCGGTTACGTATGCTTTAAGAAGGAAGTTCTTCAGTATTGGAATGACAATCTGGCAGATCCTCACGGAAACGTCAGCACGCTGGCCGAAAATGTTGCCAGAGAAATTCTGAATGTACAGGATGGTATTTTCTACTGCACCAGTCCTGATTAATGAAATATGAAAAGAACACCTCAAAACTGTACGATTGCAGATAAGCTTTATGATCGTAACGACAAAGAAAGATACATTGGAGATAAATGCGCCGGCATTAGACATTGGGATGATCAAGAGCCAATCGAAGTCTGTAAATCATGCAAACATTTTTGTCTATATGATGAAGATGAAGAACATCTATAATGCATAAATAGGAAAATAGTATATGGGACGCTTTGCCGTGATAAAGCCGTGGTACGAGGCTGTAAATATCGTATGGTGCAAAGCACGGTATAGCTGTTGGCAGAAGGCTTGGTTATACCAAAGTGAGCAATGGCGGAATACCGATCGGAGGATTTCAAGAAACATCAGTATTCATTCGCATGATTGAGCAGATTAAAGCAGAGGCACTAACTTAAAACTGACAATAACTAAATCAGGAGGAAAAATATTATGAAAGACACTATCGAAGCGAAGATCCGGGATCTTGTCAATCATATTATCAACAAACCAATAACCGAGGTGACGCTGGATGACTACACTATCCTCACGAATGAGCTGCGAGAGATTCACAATCAGGAATCTCAGGCAGCCAATGGACAGCGGATGGCTGAACTTATGGGTTTACTTGCTTCTAATTCTGTTGCAGCACCCAGATAATCTAGATGGTGGGCAACAAAGTAACTTAAGGATAAGAAGGATCTAAAATGTCTGTAATCATAACGCAGGAAAGGAAATCAAATATGAGTCGAGTTGTTATTATTGAAAAGAACAAAGATGGCAAAATTGAACTTACAAAGGAAGAACTACAGAAGATGCTGGACGATGCTTATAATCAAGGATATGCTGATGGGAACAAAAGGTATGACACGATAACCTATCCGAGTCAGAGCTGGTTTACAACTGTAACGAGCAGCAATACGGTTCCGAAAAATAAATGTGATATCACTATGTAATGATCTCTTTAATCTGCTGGTATATGCTGGATGTCATTGGGCGGCATAGTGGTGACTTTCGGTGGCTCGGTTCGACTCCGGGGCTGTCCGTGACGCTAACATATATCGGTAAACCGTAATCTAAATAAAACATTGAGCGGTGGCGGAATAGACAGCCATCACTCCTGCGGAGAGTAAATAAGGACGTGGCTCTCAAACAAGTACACCTGATAACAGGGGCGCAGGTCACGGCAAAAGTAGACGCGTTACTCTTGGAAACACAGAAGGCTGGATATGCTCCGTAGTTTAACTTGAAAACACCTGAAATATGGATGAATTCCGGTTCGAATCCGGGCGGAGTAGAGTTCAGCGATTGTGAGGTGCAAATCCTCACCCGCTCAATCTTAAAGTGGACGTTATAATGTAAAGGACACCATGAGTAAATTAACGAAGATTGTCGGTTATCTTTTCTTTGGCGGGTGGGCGTTGATTGAAACAATACTCTATATTAAAGCCGTCATTGATTTTATAGCTGGACTTTAAATTCTTGTATAGCAAAGATGTGAACCAACATTAAATTTCGGCTGTTTTTTAACCTAATGTATATAGCGAAACAAACCAATATAAAATTTTGGCTAATTTTTAACGTAATGTATTGCTGGTTAATAACCTTGGAGTACAGAAATGTCGTTAGGATACTGTATTGTAACAAATTTGATTTTTGAATTTATTTTTCTTATACAAATGTTGAAAGCAAAAAGCATAATGGAAAATTTTGCTTTATACACGTATTAAATAATAGCGGTGGCGGAATAGGTAGACGTAAATACAAATTCACAGGGATGCAGCAGCAGACGGTTGGCGGGCATGCGAGGGTTGAGACTACGCGCCGAAAAGCGGTACCAGTCGTAGAGGACGTAAAAACTCGGAACTGTGAAGAATAAAGCCCGTATGTGAGGTGATAGAAATTCAAATCCTCACCCGCTATTATGTTGTTTTTCATAACATTTTACACAAGCAAATAATAACCGACAATAAGCATAAATTACAAACAATAAAGACTGTTGAAGATAGCATAAAGGAGATTATAAATGAATAAGGTCCTAATTGTAATAGATGCTCAAGAAGATTTTACGCGAGGTGGTAATATGATACGATCATATAACAGATGTGAAGAATTGACAGACGATGCATATCTCATTACTGTTTGTCCAGTGTCTACAAATGGAGTCATTGAAAATTATTATGTATGTAACGATTGTGCAGATAAAATTCGTACTTTTATAAAAATGGACGATCCTGATCAATGCGAATATAGTAGGCATCTTATAAGAAGACTTTCAGAATGTGAACGTAGAATTACTACTCTTGAAGCCAGATGCGTACTAAACAAGGAATAATGTATCAGAGCGTGGATAGGAAATGGCACAAAAAGGACTGGTGAAGTGGAAATGACGGAATTTACAAGAGAATACAGGTTTGATGATCCTTTTATGCCTCCGATTATGTGTAGGCCTAATTGTTGTCTCTTTTGCGATAATTGTACTGATATTTATTATGATTCAAAAGGGCCGTATGCAGTAATATGTTTAAAAGAAGGAAGCTTTAAAACGGGTATGTTTGGAAAATGTAGCATGTTTAGAGAGGAGGCTACAAAGAATTAGAAATGAAAATATTGATTCTCTTTGCAATGATATTTGCTCATATTGTGGATGATTATTATCTGCAAGGTATTCTTGCCAAAATGAAGCAGAAGAAATGGTGGGAGGAAAATGCTCCGGACAAATTATATAGGCATGATTATATTACAGCACTAATCGCACATGCTTTTTCATGGAGCTTTATGATCACTGTCCCAACATTGTTTATCAGCACAAATTACATAACCATGTCGCTTTTCATAATAGTGAACACATTTATACATGCATATACAGATAATGCAAAGGCGAACAAGTATTCTATCAATTTGATTGTTGATCAGATTTGTCACCTTGTTCAAATCATAGGAACATGGATTGCAATTGCACTGATTTAATCTAAATCATTACAATTCCCTGCGGGGATATTTCATGAATACATTATCCGCAAAATAATCATCTATACTATCTGCATGAATCAGTTCCATGTATACATTCATAGGCACATGGAAGAAGATATTTTCTTTTCCTGAAACAAATATTACATGGAGATTATAATCTTTTAGATCATATCCGACAGATAATATATTCTCTGCTTTAACTGAAATCATCTTCATAACATCACTCCTGCTATAAGATTCGGCGGGAGTTTTCTTATGTCCTTCTGAAAGGAGAAATAAAATGTTTGACGTTGACAATAAGAATCCCGTTACTTATACTGCTGAACAGATGGCTGACATTGTCCGGCTTGCCACCCAGCAAGCCGTGTCAGCTGTCGTGAACCTTGATAATCGAATAGACGTTTCTTCAGAAAGAGAAGAAGAAATGAGCAGAATGAAACAACAAGTAACGGTTAATGGTGTTTCACGGTGGATAACTGGTGCTTCGATTCAAGATATGATGAATTCATATCTTGAGCTGTGTTTACAGCAAGGAATTGTTGCGCCAGCTATTGCATCTAAGAACAACTGTGCTAATAACACTCCATTGCTTGGTCGTTACATTGTGAACTTTAACAGGATCTACAAATCAAAACAGGAATCGCTAACGAAGGCATCAAGAAAAGGTATCACAGACAACCACATTATTCCGAAATGGGTGAAGTACCGCTAGACAAT